>Ga0272442_10000459_pt1 | contig 65522 bp, 55 predicted proteins | sample SSMForm2O_FD_200262 | JGI IMG/M metagenome (GOLD analysis project Ga0272442, IMG submission 200262) | Marine sediment archaeal communities from Little Sippewissett salt marsh, Falmouth, MA, United States - SSM-Form-2O | ecosystem: Environmental > Aquatic > Marine > Wetlands > Sediment ...
CCTTGGCCGCCTTGGCCTCGTCACCGGTCTTGAACTCGCCGAAGACGATCTCGCCGTCTTTCAAATAAGTGTCGGTAATCACCTGCGGGTTGCGGATGAACTTCCCGGCCTGCTTCAGAACCGGCACCGCCTTGGTGATCAGGTTCTTGTGCTTCATCTTGTAGGCCGACCAGAGCTCGCAAGAGATGCAGTTCCACATGGCGTCCTCGATGGTCAAAAACCAGGGCAAGAAATCCGACGATCCGCCCACCGGCGCCGAGCCGTGCCGGGTGCCCGCCTGTCCGAAGATGGCCAGGTCGGAGGCCAGGGCCAGATCGCAGGCCATGCCGATCTCCTGCCCCCCGGCCACCCGCATCCCGTTCACCCGGCAGATAACCGGCTTGCGGCAATCCAGGATGGAGTCCACCATGCCGTTGAACAGATCCATATACTCGCCGTATTCGTTGGGGCGGCAAGAGTAGTACTCGGAGTATTCCTTGGTGTTCCCGCCGGTGCAGAAAGCCTTGTCGCCCGTTCCGGTAAACACCGCGGCCACCACACTGCGATCCCCCGACGCCGCGCGGAACCCGGCGATCACCCCCTTGACCATCTCGGTGGTGTAGGAGTTGTACTGCTTGGGGTTGTTCAGACGGATCCAGGCGGTGTAGAGCCCTTCGACTTCCTTGCCCTCCGCGTCCAGCAGCGGACGCTTTTCATAAACCGCGCAGGGCGGCTCCGTCCCCCAGTGTTCACCCTTGAAGAGAATATGGTTCTTGATCTCGTTGTCACGGGGTACCCATTCAAGACTCATGATCGACCTCCTTGGCATATTATCGACGCAAGTATGCACAATTAGCCCAAAGGCGGAGGGATTGCAAGGGCAGACACAGGGGGCTGCCCCTACTTGAAATTATTCCGCAGTGCCGCTATGCTCGCCCCGCATGGAACAGGTGCTCGAACTCATCGAGAGAGGCCGGGCAGGGTACGTGGCCGCCATGGGGATGGGTGGGGTATTCGCTGCACTGGTGTTTCTGTACACCTTCATATTCGCTCTGGGAAAAGTAAGCCGTTTCGGGAAAGTACGAAGCCGGAGCCCCGCGGCGCCGCCACCCGGACCGCCGCCGCCGGAGCCCGACAATGCACAAATCGCTGCGGCAGTGGCGGTGGCACTCGCGCTGTCGGGCCCGGGCCGCCGCAAGGGCGTGTCCGTGTCTGCCGGCGGCGAGGAAGAACCTTCTGCGTGGAAAGCAGCCGGGCGGATGGCGATGATGCAGCCGTTTGTCCGGCCGAAGAAAGATTGAGTCGTGGAACCTCTTCTACAGTTCTTGAAAGTCACCGCCTTCTGGAACCTCAGCTGGGGCAACCTGCTGATGGACGCCATCGGCGTCCTCTTCATTTACCTGGCTATCAAGAAACACTATGAGCCGCTGCTGCTCATCCCCATCGGCATCGGCATCCTGCTGGGCAACGTGGCCCCCATCACCATCGCCGGCAAGCAGGTCTTTTACATGCTGGTCAACGGGGAGATCGCCGAGGGTTCCGGGCAATACAGCGTGATGTACTACCTTTACTTCGGCGTCCGCACCGGAATCTACCCGGCGCTGATCTTTCTGGGCGTCGGGGCCATGACCGATTTCTCATTTCTTATCTCCAGCCCCAAGCTGGTGCTCCTGGGCGCCGCCGCCCAGTTCGGCATCTTCATCACTTACACCGGCGCGCTGGCTCTGGGCTTCGTGCCCACGGACGCCGGGGCCATCGGAATAATCGGAGGTGCCGACGGGCCCACGGCAATATTCCTTTCGTCCATTCTGGCACCCGAGCTCCTCGCCCCGATTGCCATCGCCGCATACTCCTACATGGCCCTGGTGCCGGTGATCCAGCCGCCGATCATGAAGCTGCTCACTTCCCGGAAAGAACGGTTGATCCGGATGAAGGACCCGCGCCCGGTGTCCAAGACCGAAAAGATCATCTTCCCCATAGGCGGGTTTTTGATCTGCACGCTGATTGCACCCGGCTCCGCAATCCTGATCGGCTGCTTTTTCGCCGGCAACATTCTCAAGGAGTCCGGGGTCACCGAGCGCCTGGCCCAGACCGCCCGGACCGCCTTCGTGGACATCGTCACCATCCTGGTGGGTGTATCCGTGGGATGCAGCGCTTCGGCCGAAACCTTCCTGACCTCCAAATCGCTGTTGATTTTCGGCCTGGGCGCTCTCTCCTTCGCATTCGCCACCGCCTCCGGCGTGATCTTCGCCAAGATAATGAACCTGTTCTCCAAGCAGAAGATCAACCCCCTGATCGGCGCCGCCGGGGTCAGCGCGGTTCCCGATGCCGCCCGGGTGGCCCAGATGGTGGGCCAGGAGGAGGATCACCAGAACTTCCTGCTCATGCACGCCATGGGCCCCAACGTGGCTGGCGTAATCGGCTCGGCCATGGCCGCCGGTATACTCTGGTCAATCCTGGGATAGATCCAGCGCAAACAGGTAGGGAAGGCTGATCCGGGCGGGCGGCAATTCGGGCGGCTTGATCCTCTCCAGGTACAACGGCAAGAACTCCGGCGGCGCCAGCACTCCCTCCTCCAGCAACCGGGCGACGTTTACCGCCTCCTCCAGGGTCACCTTGCCCAGAAGCAGGACCGCAAGGTCCCCGCCCGAAACCCAGTAGCGCAGGATGCCGCCCACTTCGGCCAGATACACCCAGTCCTTGGTGAGCCCTCCGGCCCTGAAAACCCGCTGGCACACCGAATAGGCGAACTCGGCCTCGAACCCGAACTCCTCCACCAACCTTTCGAACAGCTCGAAGAACTCCAGACCCCGCACCATCGAGTCCACCGCCACTATCCGCGAGCACAGGGAAGCCACTCGCTCCTGAGCCATCACCCCGGCAGCGATCTCGGTGAACACCCCCAGACTCTCCTGAAACGCCATGGTCCCCCGCAGGCCCGCCCGCAGCAATCCCAGCGGCTGCCGTTGTCCGTTGAGCCAGGTGAGGACGTGCGCCTCGATCTCGTGGTGCATGTCGCAATCGGCCGCCCCCTTGGAATACCGGGCCCCCTCTTTGATGTAGATGCGGTTCTGATCCACGTACATGTTCGAACTCATGTGCGGAGCCATTTCGATCCTGCAATCGAAACCGGGATAGCGCTTGCGGTAGAGCTCGACGTGCCGCTCGAGCATCTCCCGGACTTCTGCTGCGCTCAGGTCTCCGGGCACGTTCTCGCGGGGCAGGTGGAGAATGTCCTCGGCGTCCTGGACGATGTCCCGAGGCGGCCGACCGGCGAGTTCCAGCGATTTCTTGAAGAACTCCCGGGTTCCCCGCGCCTGGAGCATTTCGATGGTCTTTATCAGCTCTTCGCGCCGGTTGTCGTACAGCCGCCGGAGCCGGGGATCTTCTATTTTGGAAACCGGCGCACCCAGCAACGAGTCCAGAAGCTCCCGCGGTGAAAATTCCAGGTCAGGATAGTCGAACTCCGGCTCCGTCCGCGGTGACGGGCTTTTCAAGAACCGGGCTTTCTGCTCCTGCTCGTTTACGGGGTTGACGTGGTGAAAGAACCGGATCTTCTCCACCGCGTTCGTCAGAACGCTGTCGGTTTGCCTGAGACTCATGACTCGAGCACGAAGACCGGCACCATACCGCCGCCGGCGGTCACGTTGATAATCGAACTCTTGGAGAGTCGCACGAAGCACCCGGCGTAGGTTCCGCCGAACAGGTAGGGGTTCAGGTTCACCTTGCGCGGCTCGAAAGCCAGCCCGGGTTCCAGCACCGGGAAAGGCTCCTCGGGTATTTCCACGTACTCCTGCATGGTCCACTCGCCGGGGTGGTTGGCGGCCTCCTGCAGCAGGTCGTCCCACTCGCCCGGGGTCCTCTCCCGGCCCAGGTTCACCCCCCGGCCGCCGTAACCGAAGGTCGGCTTGATAACCAGGTTGTCCTGCTCCTCGCGGGCCAGGTCGTAAACATCCACCACCCTCTGCCTCCAGGTAACCTTGCCGGGTTTGAGCACCCGGGTGACGGGAACGAAGTTGCGCCGGACCTCGTTCTGCCGGGCGGTGAAAATGGAATCGAAGCGCTCGTCGGACAGCACACCCATGAATGATTTCGATCCGGGGATCTTGGAGCAGAAGGGGTTGACGAAGCAGCAGAGCTTGCGCCGGAACGCCTCCAGGAAGTCGCGGATCCCCGGCTCGTCCTTCTTTTCGATCACCTCGCCGATGATCACCCGCCGGTAAATAAGGTTGACGGCCTTGCCCTGGGCGTAGAGCTTGTCGCCCCGGAGCTCGAAGTCCCGCGGATCGGCCACCAGCGCCTCGACTCCGTTCTTCTCGAAGTCGCTCTGATTGATGTAGAACTCGCGCAGGGTGGAGACGTCCCGCCAGTCCACCACCGCGGCCACCGGCTTGTCGGGAAGTCCGAACTCCTTGTAAGCCCGCAGGAAGGCGTCCAGCATGATCCTCCGGCAATCCGAGCCGCCCAGGGCAACCTCGGCCGCGAGCTCGCGGATGTGGGGCAACTCCAGGAAGACCTCCTCGTGCAAGTCGGTCCAGGCCACTCCGGCGGGACTGTCCGAGTTGAATTCCAGGAATTTCAGGTCATCGCCCTTGAGAAACCCGTCCGGCCGGGCCACGACTATCTGCCGGTCAAGCCCGGTGTCCATGAGCGCATACTCGACCTCGTCCGGGGGGAGCCCGATGGCGGCGCGGGCGGACTCGTCCTCCCGGTACACCTGGATGAACCGCTCGGCGCACTCGATCAACACCTGCGAGGACTCGCGGATCATGTCCCGCTGTCCGGCGCTCACGAAACAGGGGCGCAGGAACGTGGGAATGGGCCGGTCCTTGTAGGTGATGTCCTTTTCGGTCTGGCGCGCGTAAATGTCTTCCAGAATCCGGGGGGCTTCATCCCGGTGATCGCTGATCCAGGCATGAACCTTCTCGACTGCTTGTCGGGCCTGCATCAACCGTTCCCCGGACAGGCGGCATCCACAGCCGGCGGGAATAAATCCAGCACGTCCCCTTCCAGGCGCAACGACAGCCCCGGATGGGCGTCGTGCTCCGTGGGCCCCCGGTTGATCACGATGTAGGGCACCCCGCGCTCCACCGCCGCCAGAGGCACCGCCGCCGCCGGGTAAACCGAAAGCGTCGAGCCCAGCGAAACCGCCAGGTCGGCGGCGCCGGCGCCCAGCGACGCCCGGTGCAGATCCTCGGGGCGCAGGCTCTGGCCGAAGCTGATGGTGGCCGGTTTGATCAACCCCCCGCAATCGCACACCGGGGCCTGTTTCTCCTTCTTGAAATGATCGAAATATGCCCCGGGGTGATCGCGCTTGTGACACTTCTGGCACTCCACCTCCAGGTTGGTGCCGTGGATCTCCACCAGTTTCTCCGCCGAGGTCCCCGCCTTCATGTGCAGACCGTCGATGTTCTGGGTCACGACCATCTCGAGCTTCCCGGCCTGCTCGAGCCTGGCGCAGGCGAAATGGATCGCGTTGGGCCGGGCGTCGCGGTACCCCTCCCAGCCCTCCAGGGCGAAGTCCCAGTACTCCAGCCTTTTTTGCTCGGATGACATGAAGTCCTGGTAATACACCGGCTGCCGGCGCTTCCACACCCCCTGGGGGCCACGGTAATCCGGAATCCCCGATCCGGTGGAAATCCCCGCCCCGGTGAAGATCAATATCCGCTCGGCGTTCTTCAGCAAATCAACCAGTCTCTCGTCGGGCGCATTCATTAGCATACTCCATTTCCCTCTCAGGCAAAACCCGAAACAGAACAGATGGAGTCTTCCACATTACCCACGCCAAAGAAAGGGTGCAATCACAACCAGCCATTGGATATATTGTCGGCATGCCTGAGTTGCCCGAAGTCGAAACCACCGTCAGAAAGCTCAGAGGCTGGCTGCGCGGGCGGCGGATCGAGCGGTTCCGGGCCACCTGGCCGCGCCAGGTCTCCCCGAGCATAGCCGGAGTGCGCAAGGCGGTGGTGGGCAGGAAGATCGAAAGACTTACCCGGCGAGGCAAGTACATCGTCTTTCACCTGGACGACGGCTCGGTCCTGCTGGTCCACCTGGGAATGAGCGGCAGCCTCTCGCTGGACGACAAAGACGCCGCCCACGTCCGGGCGGTCTGGGAGCTGGACGACGGCAGCCGGCTGCTCTTTTCCGATGCGCGCAAGTTCGGGCGCATCCTGGTTACCAAAGACCCGGGCAAATGCCTGTGCAAACTGGGCATGGAGCCGCTCTCGAAAGGCTTTTCGGTCTCCGCCTTTTTGAAAGCATTGTCCTCGCGCTCGCGCCAACTCAAACCGTTGCTTCTGGAGCAGAGCGTGGTCTGCGGCCTGGGCAACATCTACGCCGACGAGTCGCTCTACCGCGCGCGCCTGCATCCGCAGACCCGCGCCAGCTCCCTTACCCCGGCCCAGGTCAAGCGCCTGCACAAAGCTATCATCGACACCCTCCGCCGGGCCATCCGCCTTTCCGGCACCTCTTTCGACTGGGCTTACCAGGGCGGGCGCATGCAAGACGAACTATTGGCCTACGGCCGGGCCGGCGAGCCCTGCGGGCGCTGTGGAAGTAAAATCGTCCGGACCCTGGTCGGCCAGCGCAGCACTCATTTCTGCCCCACTTGCCAGCGCAGACAGACCGGTCAGCTGAAATCCAAGTCGAACAGGTAGACGCCTTCCTCCAGGCGGCTCTGCACCCGGCAGTCGGCGCCGTGGAAGACCGTCTGCATGGCCTTGTTCTGTCGCAGCACCTCGGCGGTGAAACCGGCGATGCCGTACCGCTTGCCCATCTGGATGAGCTGACCCAGCAGGTAGGTGCCGATACCGCGGTTCTGCCAGTTGTCCAGAACGGTGAATGCCACCTCGGCACGGTTGGTCTTGGGATTCAGAAAGTAGCCGCCCACGGCAATGATCTCCTCGCCGTGGGACTCCGGCAACGTGCCCACGATGGCGACCTGGTCGCGGTGATCGATGTAGACGTAGTTCTGGATTTCCTTGCGGGGCATGCGCTTGAGGTGTGACATCCAGCGGTAGTATATGCTCTCCTGCGACAACGCGTAGAACAGGTCGCGCATGCGCGTCTCGTCGGTGGGGTGGATCGGCCGGAAGTTTATCTGGGTGCCGTCGTCCAGGAGCATGGTGGTCCTCAACTCCTGCGGCCCCACGTGGATCTTGCCCTCCACATCGGCCATTTCCGGCCGGACGTAGTTGGCGCCGATGGCCTCGCGCAGCAACCTGGCCCTGAAATCGGGATGGGCGATGGAAATCAACGCCATAGCCCGGTCCTGGATGCTCTTGCCGCGCAAGTAGGCCACCCCGTGCTCGGTCACCACGTAATGCACGTCCCCGCGGCCGGCCACCACGCCCGCTCCCGGGCTCAAGTGGGCCACGATTCGCGAAAACTTCCCGTCCTTGGCGGTCGATGGCAGGGCCACGACAGCCTTTCCTCCCGCCGAGCGACCCGCGCCCCGGGTGAAATCGGTGAACCCCCCGATCCCCGAGTAGAATTTCTCGCCCAGCGAATCGGCGCAGACCTGCCCGGTCAGATCCACCTCCAGGGCGGTGTTCACCGATACCATCCGGTCCAGCTTGCCGATGATATAGGGATCGTTGACATACTCGGTCGGGTGGAAAGAGAAAAGACTGTTGTTGTCTACCGCGTCATAGAGCCGGCGGGTGCCCATGCAAAAAGAAGCGACTATCTTCCCCCGATCTATCGTCTTGCGGACACCGGTCACGACACCGGCGTCGATCAGATTCAGGATGGTATCGGTAAACATCTCGGTATGAATGCCCAGATCCTGCTTGTCTTTGAGAAACTCCACGATGGCGTTGGGGATGACACCGATCCCCAGCTCGACCGTTGAGCCGTCCTCGATCAGCGCGGCCACGCGCTCTCCTACCCCGCGCGCCTGCTCGGTGATCTCCGGCGGCTGCACCTCCAACAACGGCACGTCCACCGGCACCAGTATGTCCAGGTCCTGGACGTTCAGGGCGCTGTCTCCCAGCGTCCGGGGCATCTGCGGGTTGACCTGGGCGATCACCAGGGCTGCGTTTTCGGCTGCGCTCTTGACGATGTCCACCGAGATCCCCAGGCTGCACATCCCGCGCTCGTCCGGCGGGGTCACCTGGATCAGGGCCACGTCCAGGGGCACCTGGCCGGACCGTATCAGCCTGGGAATGTCGGACAAGAACACCGGGGTGTAGTCTCCCAGCCCCTCCTGGATGATCTCGCGGACGTTCTCGGCCACGTAGAAGCTGTTCACCCGGAAAAACTGGCTCAGCTCCCGCTCGGCATAGGGAGCCTCTCCCATGGTCAACAAGTGCACGACCTCGCAGTCGGACAGCTCGGCGGAGCGCCGGGCCAGCGCGCGCACCAACTCGACCGGCTGGGCGCAGCCGGTGCCCACGAAAACGCGCTGTCCCGGCCGAATGCCCGCAACCGCCTCATCGGCGGTGGCGATCATGTCAGAGTAGCTTTCCGTCCAGGATGTATCGCTCATCTCTGCGGTTCCGCGAGAACCATGCGGGCATCCACCACGATGGGTTCGGAACCCTCGGCGGTGATGATGAACGGATTGATTTCCAGTTCGTCGATCTCGGTGAAGTCGGTGGCCAACTGGCTGATGCGTTGCAGACCCCGGGCAATCGCATTGGTATCCACACCCGGCTGGCCGCGGGCACCGGCCAAAAGCTCGTATGAACGCGTACCGCTGAGCATCTGCATGGCCTCCTCGGCGGTTATCGGCGCGAGGTAGCCGGCTTCGTCCTTGAGCGCCTCGACAAAGATGCCTCCCAGCCCGAAAAGCATAATCGGCCCGAACTGCGGATCGCGGCGCATGCCGATGACCACTTCCAGGCCCCGCGGGCACATCTTCTCCACGTAAATCCCCTCCAGCCGGGCATCGGGAGCGTGCCGGGCGAAGCGCAGGGTCAGCAGATCATAGGCATCCAGCACCTGCTCGGCATCGGACAGGCGCAGCTTGACACCCCCGGCGTCCGACTTGTGAATTATGTCCGGGGAAACAATCTTCATTGCCACCGGATAGCCAATCCGCTCGGCCGCGTCGGTGGCCGCGTACGCGTCGAGGGCCAGCATGCCCTCCGGAACGGTGAAGTCGTAGGCCCGGAGGATCTCCTTGGCACGCACTTCCCCCACCTCCCGGCGACCGGTGCGCCGCTGCCGGGCGATCAGGCGCTCCACCCGCCGGCGGTTGACCGGAAACCGGGTGACCACCCGCGCCGGCCGCGCCCGCCAGGCGGCGTACTCGCGCATGGCCCAGAGTGCCTTGACCGCCCGCTCGGGCGTGGGGTAATCCGGCAGGCCCGAGGCCACCATGTCTTCCCTTCCCGGCATGGCATCCGCACTGCCCAGTAACACCGCCAGCATGGGCTTCTCCCCATGAATGCAGCCGGCTGCCGCCCGGGCGGTCTCCGCCGGCCGGGTCATGGCATGGGGGGTCATGATCATGATTATAGCGTCGACCGAATCGTCCTCCTGCGCCGCTTGCACTGCCAGGGCAAAGCGGTCGGGGTCGGCGTCGCCCAGCACGTCAATGGGGTTGTTTATGCAGGCGGGGAGCGGCAGCTTGTCCCTGAGGGCCGCGGTGGTGGTTTCCTGCAGCACCGCCACCTGCAGGCCCGCCTGCTCGAGTGCGTCGGCGGCAACCACGCATGGTCCGCCGGCGTTGGAGACTATCGCCACCCGGTCGCCCCGGGGCAGCGGCTGCATGGCCAGCGCCGCGGCGTAATCGAAAAGCGCCTCGAGACTCTCGGCCTGTACCACGCCTGCACGCTTGAAAGCCGCGGCGTAAGCAATCTCCTCTCCGGGAACGCTCCCGGTGTGCGAGCGTATCGCCCGGGCCCCGGCTCCGGTGGTCCCCGCCCGTAGAATCACCACCGGCTTGACCGCTGCCAGTTGCTCCGCCGCCATGATGAACTCGTCCCCGCAGCAGATGCTCTCCAGGTAGACGACCACTACATTGGTTTCGTCGTCCTCGGCGAACAGGCGGAAAAAGTCAATCTCGGTCAGTCCCGCCTTGTTGCCGATGGCCACCACCTTGGAAAGGCCCAGATGCTTGGCCGCGGCCAGGTCGAGTATGGCAGTGCAAACCGCACCGGACTCTGAAAGAACCGACATTCCGCACTTCTTGGGCATGTGCTTGGCAAAGGAAGCGTTCATGCGATGGCAGGTATTGATCACTCCCAGGGACCTGGGGCCCAGCAGATGAACCTGGCCGTCCTGGCACAGTTTCTGGATCCGCTCCTCCCTCTCGGCACCTTCCGCCCCGATCTCCTTGAACCCCGCGGTAACCACCACCACGGCCCGGACCCCGGCGTCCACGGCTTCTTCGACCGCCGCCTCCACCGCCTGAGCCGGAACGCAAATCAGAGCCAGGTCCACCTCGCCGGAATAATCCTTCAGCCGCCGGTAGCTCTTGCGGTCCTGCACCGAGTCGGCGTTGGCGTTGACCGGGACGATTTCCCCCTCGAAGCCCCCGCGAATCAGGTTGTCCAGGATGGCATAGCCGATTTTCTTCCGGTTGCGCGAGGCGCCAATGATTGCCACCGTCCCCGGATTGAGCAAAGGCTCCAGCATGGGCCGGATCCTACCGCAGCCCCCCGCGCAAGTCAGCAGTTTATTCGGCGAATTTGACACCTGCCCGGACGGCGGCGAAAATACGGTCCATGCCCGGCGACAAGAAGGTAATCCTGCTGGTGGAGGACAGCGAGATAGTGCGCGAGATGACCAGGCTGGCCCTGATGGAGGCCGGCTACGAAGTGCGCACTGCCGTGGGCAACCAGGACCTGGAGAAACAGATCCAGGAGGACGCCGGGTTCCTCAAGGGACTGAGCCTGATCGTCCTGGACATGGAACTCGAGGAGATCCACGAAAGCCAGCGCGAGGACAAGCAGGGCAGTCACACCGGAGTATACATGACCGGCAGCCAGTTGGGGGCCACCCTGGCCTTCGCCCACCCCCAACTCAAGACCGTCCCGTTCCTGATATACTCCGGCAAGGATCTGGGCGAGATCCAGGCCCACCTGGACGAGCTCAAGGAATTCGCCCAGCTCGACGAACAGATCAGGGACAACTTCAAGGGCTTCGTTCCCAAGCAGGCCGGGGGCGAAGGGGCGCTGCTCGAGAAGATCCACCAGATCCTCTCCGGGTGAACATGGAAGCCAATTCCGAATCCTGGTGGCGGCGCAACCGGCTGCACCTGGCCATCTTCGGCATCGCCCTGTGCATATTCGCCGCCACCTCAGCCAACCGCCTGCTGAGACAATCCGCCGGCCCGCACTTCATCTACCAGGCCGACGCCCTGCTGCACGGACAACTGGAGAACCGGCTACCGGCTCCCAACGACAACGACTGGATCCGCTACGAGGGCAAGACTTACGTGTGTTTCCCGCCGGTCCCCGCAGTACTGATGATGCCCTTCGTGGCCATTTTCGGCATCCATTTCAACGACGTCCTGTTCACCCTGCCATTTGCGGCCCTCAACGTCCTGCTCATGTTCCTGGTGCTGCAGATGCTGGTACGCGAGAAGCTGTCCACGATGTCTCAAAAAGACAACCTGTGGCTCACCGCCCTGTTCGGCTTCGGAACGGTGCACTACTCCTGCTCGGTCCTCGGCGAGGTATGGTTCACCGCCCAGGTGGTGGGGGTTACCTTCACCCTGCTGTACATCCTGTGCGCCACCCGCGCCCGCCATCCCCTGCTGGCCGGTGTGTTCCTGGCGCTGGCCTTCGACACCCGGGTAAACCTGGCCTTCACCGTCGGGTATTTCCTGCTGCAGCTCTTTTTCCCCAGAAACGACGACGGGAGCATCGCCGCCGGCAACTGGAAGAACGTTCTGAAGAAGCTGGCCTGGTTCTCAACCCCGATTCTCCTGGTGGGCATCGCCCAGATGCTCATGAACCACGCCCGATTCCACAACGTCTTCGAGTTCGGTCACAGCTACCTGGCGGGTCCCGCCGGAGCGCGCATCAAACAGCACGGATTGTTCGCCTTCCACTTCCTGGAGTGGAATCTCGAAACCATGTTCATGGGCCTGCCCGACAAGATCGGCAAGTTCCCCTGGATTGGCTACGACCCCAACGGCATGAGCATTTTCATCACCACCCCCGTGCTCCTGCGCCTGTTCTGGCCCAAAGCCCGGCCCTGGATGTATCCGATCCTCTGGGCCGCCGCCGTACCCGCCCTGCTGCCCCCGCTTTTCTACCAGAACTCCGGCTATGTCCAGTTCGGCTACCGCTTCTCGCTGGACATCACCCCATATCTGGTAATGCTGCTGGCGGTGGGCCGCCTGCGAATGAACAAAGTCACCAAGGGCCTGATCATCGCCGGCATCGTCGTCAATCTGATCGGCGCCATCGCTTTCAAGCGTTCCGGCCCGATATAATCCCCCGTATTATCAGGCTTTTAAAAAAGTTGACTCACGGCCTGGTTTCACTAGACTGACGTGTCAGTTCAGTAGTTCCTTTCCCTACATGGGAAGCTGCGGGAGGACGCCGTTATGAATGCGCGTTTCAGGATTGGCATCGACATCGGAGCCCTGTTTTTAAAAGCGGTACGGCTCGATCCGGATGGAAACCCGGTCAAGTGGTTCTATCGCTCCCACCAGGGCGGACCCGGCAAGGTATTGGAAGAAGCCCTGACCGAATTTGAAGCCACGTCAGAAGACGCCTTCGGAATCACCGGATCGGCCGCCGGGCTCTTCGCCGACACCCTGGGCGTCAGGCTCCTGGACATCACCCGCTGCCAGATTGAAGCCGTACGGGCCGAGCTGTCGGACACCACCTACATAATCGACATCGGCGGCGGATCGGTAACGCTGATTCAGCTGGATTCCCACGGCCAGTTCCAGGGTTACTCCACCAACTCGATGTGCGCCTCCGGCACCGGTTCCTTCCTGGACGAGCAGGCCGGTCGCCTGGGGGTCTCGTACGATGACATGCAGAGGTTCGAGTCCGTCAAGGAGCCCCCTACTATCGCCACCCGCTGCGCGGTCTTCGCCAAGAGCGACCTTATCCACCGGCAGCAGGAAGGCTACGGCAAGGACGCCATGTGGTCGGGGCTGTGCCGGGGAATGACCCGGACGCTTCTGGGCACCCTGCTCAACGGAAAGCCCCTTGACGGCCCCACCGCAGTGATTGGCGGAGTGGCCCAGAACCGCGAGGTTATCCGCTGGCTCAAGGACGCCTACCCGGACTTCATCCAGGTGCCGAAAACGCCGCACCTGGCCGCAGCCATCGGGGCCGCACGACTGGCCTCCCGGCCGGACCACGAAGTTCCCCGCCCGATCCCCGTGCAGCAGGCCCACATCGAGGACACCGGCCACCACGAGTGGCCCCTGACCATGGAGTCGTCGGTCTACCCCTCTTTCGATGCGGTGGAAAGCTACGTCGACGACGACGAAAACGAGGTGCGCATCCTGGTCGAGCTGCCGGACGGCAAAGTGCGCGGGCACCTGGGCGTGGACATAGGCTCCACCAGCACAAAGCTCGCCCTGGTGGATGATGAAGACCGTGTGGTCTTGGACATCTACAGAAAGACCGCCGGCGATCCCATAGGAGCCACCCAGCTGCTCTTTTCGGCCATGCTGGTCCTGGCCGAGCGCAAGGGAATCACCTTCGAGATCCTGGGCGTGGGCACCACCGGCTCGGGCCGCAAGATGGTCGGCAAGGTCATCGGCGCCGACTGCATCATCAACGAGATCTCCGCCCACGTGGCCGGCGCGGTGCGCACCGACCCCGCCATCGACACCATCTTCGAAATCGGCGGGCAGGACTCGAAATACATGCACGTGGTCGACGGTCACATCCGCGACTCCAACATGAACTATGTCTGCGCAGCCGGCACCGGCTCCTTCGTCGAGGAGCAGGCCAAGAAGCTGGGTTACCCGGTGGATCAGGTGGGCCCGGCGATCCTGGGCATCCGCCCGCCGCGGACAACCGACCGTTGCACGGTCTTCATGGAGCAGGACGTGGCCAAGCTGGTGCAGTCCGGGGTTACCCCCGAGGAGGCCCTCTCCGGCGTGATGGTCTCGGTGGTAAAGAACTACCTCAACAAGGTGGTGGGTAATCGCTACCGCAGCCGGGAAAAGATCTTCTTCCAGGGCGCCACCGCCCGCAACCCGGCGCTAGTGGCCGCCTTCGAGCGCCTGCTGGGCGTCACCATGGTGGTGTCCCCTTACTGCCACGTCATGGGCGCCTACGGCGTGGCCATGCTCACCCGGCAGATCATGGCCGGCGAAGGCAAAGCCGAGAGCTCCTTCTGGGGACTGGACCTGGACAAACGCAACATAAAGATACGCAAGGAGACCTGCAGTCTGTGCCAGAACCACTGTACAATCTCCTTCGCCGACATCGAGGGCGTCGAAGAATCGCCGTCCTGGGGCTACATGTGCGGCCGTGATCCCGACGAGAAAAAGGTCCGGGTCAACCCGCACGAAAAGGCGCTGCGGACCCGCATGCGCCTGTGGCGCGAGGCCGGCGGGGGCATAAAGCTGCCGGACGACGCTCCCGTGGTGGGCATTCCCCAGGCGTTGACCACATACAGCTACCTGCCGCTGTGGCGGCGCTTCTTCAACCGGCTGGGATACCGGGTGGTGCTCTCCGGTACCACCAACGACGAAATCAGGGCGCTGGGCAACCGGCTGTGCGGCGCGGAGTTCTGCTTTCCCGCCAAGATGGCCCTGGGCCACGTGGCCAAGCTGGCCCAAAAGGAAGGCGTGGACTTCATCCTGATCCCCCACATGGTCTCGGAGATCCAGAGCCCCCATACAACCGCCACCAAGTTCTGCCCCTATGCCCAGGGACTTCCCTCCTACGCCCGGACGGCACTGGAAGTCAACGGCATCGACACCTCGCGGGTGCTGTCGCCGGTGATAGACCTGCGGCTCAAGCCCTCCCGGATCACCGAACGGCTGGCCCAATCGCTGTCCGGCCCGCTCGACCGCAACCGCTCCCGGATCCGCCGGGCCTGGAAGGACGCCGTCGATACGCAACGCACGTTCGAGTCCCGCTGCCGGGACGAGGGCCAGAAGATCCTGGACCGTGCCGCCGAGAGCGGCGAGAAGCTGCTGGTCCTGGCCGGCCGGCCTTACAACAACTACGACACCGGCCTGAACCTGGGCCTGCCCCAGAAGATCGCCGAGCAGGGCCGCATGGTTCTCCCCCTGGATTTCCTGGGCGCCGACGTCAGCCGACTGGGCGAACGCTACCGCAACCTCTACTGGAACTACGGACAGAAAATCCTGGCCGCGGTCCAGCGGGTGTCCGAGAGCGCCAACCTGGACGTGGTGGTGCTGACCAATTTCAACTGCGGCCCGGACAGCTTCTTGCTGACCTACGCCGAGGAGATACTCACCAACCGTCCGTTCTTGGCCCTGGAACTGGACGAGCACGGCGCCGACGCCGGCTACATGACCCGCATCGAGGCCTTCTGCGACGTCCTGCGCCAGCCGCGTTCCGTTCAGGCTCCCCGGGCGCCGTTCAGACCCGAACCCGAGAGATTCCGTGACCGGACCATCTGGATTCCCCCCATGCATCCGCTGGGCACTCATTTCAGCGCGGCAGCATTCAGGCATCACGGCTACCGGGCGGAGCCGCTGCCCCCCGAGGATCAGGAGTCATTCGAACTGGGCCGGGCGCACACCCGGGGCTCCGAGTGCCTGCCGACCGCGCTGACACTGGGAACCTTCCTCAAGACCATCAAGCGGCACGGCTCCGAAGGCCGGCATGCCCTGTTCATGCCCACCGCCGAAGGCCCCTGCCGCTTCGGGCAGTACTGCACGCTCCACCGCCAGGTGCTGGATCGCCTGGGATACCCGGACGTGGCCATTCTCTCGCCCTCGAGCCACAACTGCTACCAGGGAGTCGAGGAGGCCTGCCGCCGGTCGATTTGGAAGGGCTTGCTGACCGCCGACGTGGTCTTCAAGGCCGCCTGCAAGGTCCGTCCCTACGAGGTCCGCCCCGGCGAAACCAACCGGGTGCTGGAGGAAGAGAAGAACCGCCTGGTCGACGCAATGGTCCTGGGAGCCGACATGGCCCGGGAGGCCCGCGTTTCTATCGACCGCCTGGCCGCCATTGAAACCTCCGGCCCCCGAAAGCCGCTGGTGGGAGTGGTCGGCGAGATCTACGTGCGCTGCAACGAGTTCGCAAACGAATCGGTGATTGACGCCATCGAACGCTTCGGCGGCGAGGCCTGGCTGGCCCCCGTAGGCGAGTGGATCCTCTACACCGCCGCCATCCAGTCAACTTCCTTCTACGACCGCAGCCACAACTTTTTGAAGAAATGGCTCGCCGACATAAATAACCTGTACATCTTCCACCAGGACCACAAATTCTACAATGCCGCCGGCGAGTTCCTGCACGACCGCCGCGAGCCCGACATCCGGGAGGTCATCGCCGAGGGCGAGAAGCTCATGCCGGTGAATTTCGAGGGCGAAGCCATCATCACCGTGGGCCGCACGGTCAAGTTCGCTCACCAGAACGCCGCCATGGTGGTCAATTGCGCCCCCTTCGGCTGCATGCCCGGCACCCTGACCACCGCCATCTTCAGAAAGCTCTCCTCCGACCTGGGCATCCCGGTGGTCTCGATGTTCTACGACGGCCACGGCAACCAGAACCAGCGCCTGGAAGTGTTCTTGAACAACGCGGTAAAACGCGCCGCCCAGACAACCGAGATCGGCCCTGTGCCCGGAAAAACCGGACACCGTGTCCGGTATCCGGACAACCGGCCCACCCACCGCCGGTAGCAAACCGTATATATTTCAAGCAGGTACCTCCAGCCGGGTGGGTGGCACCCGACTTGCTTTGCAAACCGACATGAACATTTTCCCAATCATTTTTCAGGAGGTGTTACATGTCCGCTACTAACGTAATCGATTCCGAATTCGTCGCCGCCGGTGTCTGTCCCCAGTGCGGCAAGAATCTGCTGGTACCCAGCGAATGCGGCTACTGCGGCTGGTTCGACGAAGACAAAGCCAATGCCGCTCTCGACGACGTCCCCGACGACATGAAGAACGTGGGCAAGTGGACCGGTTGGCAGATGCTGTTGTTGGTCCTGTTCTCGTTTCTTCTGCCGATATTCGGAATCTTCGCCGCCTTCTACGGAGTGCGGGACAAGCGCAAGCGGGGCCAGGCCATTTTCCTGCTCGTCTTCAGCCTGTTCTCCGGTCAGATCGTCTGGTGGATACTTCAGACCATCAAAGCTTTCTAACTCCCCCAGCGGTCGGGATCGCCGACCATCTCGCAGTCGACCAGATCGGCTCCGGCTTCGTTCCTGAACGGTGAGTAGCAGTACTCCAGGATGTAGGTCATCGCCGGTAAGCGAACGAAGCGCTCGTCGCCGGTTCCGTCGCGGCTGGGCTTGTACTCGTAGTCACCGTCGGGGACGGCCGCGTCGTACAGATCCCAGTGCTCCCAGGGAGTGTAGTGGTCGACCGAGGCCGCATACTGGTCGCGGACGAACCTGGCTTCGGCGTCGGTGAGCGGCAGGCCGTAGGCGGCCGAGGCCAGCAGGAAGGCGGCCGCGTCGGCGTCCCACTCGGGGTTTTCGGCCCGCTCCTCGTCGTTTTGCATGATGGCATCCACCCGCTCGATCAGGCCGAGGAGCAGCCGCTCGGCGACGCGGTTCTCGCGGGCCATCAGGGACGAGAAGATGGCGGTCAAGTGGAAATAGCGGATGATGGCATAGTTGAAGTAGTGGGTGGTGGTGGCGGTATTTTCGTAGGTCGGGCTGATGCCGTTCTCGCAGTCGACGCCCCGGGTCTCACCGTAGGCAAACAACGCCGAGGTGAGCTTGGGATTGCACTCCGCATTGGGGATGATCTCGTCGTAGGTCACGAAACTGGCCAGGTCTTCAGTGGGTATGTAGGGATTGCCCTCCTTGTCCTTGGTGCGGATCCGGTAGCCGTTGTCGACGATGTCCTTGGTAAAGGCAATCAGGAAGTCATAGGCCTCCTGGGCGGCCAGGCGCACGTGCTCGTCCTGGCCGTCTTTGGCCACCCGCAGCAGCATGGGAATCGTGCGGTAGATGTGGGGCACGTCGTCCTTGGAACGCATGTTTCTGATCCAGATATTGCCCCAGTAGGGGTTGTCCGGGTTGCCGAAGCTGTGGCCGTTCCAGTCCTCCTTCTCGTAGCGGATAGGCTCATAGTCCACCGCGACGTTGCGACCCTGGGCGTCCTGGTAGGAGTGATTGATGGTGAAGATGGTCCGGGGCATGATCGAGGTGATCGGCGGATCTTCGTGCCCCCAAACCATGCCCAGAAACAAAGCGACTATACCCTTGGAGTATTTCTCGACCAGCTTGCCCAGCAGCGGATCGCCGGACATCAGGTAGCCGGCGGCGGCGTTGTTGAGAACCTTGCCGGTGCGGATCATCAGGTTGTCGGCCCAGCCGGTGTGCAGGAAGGTGATGGTGTCGCCGGCCTTTACCGCCCGGGTGTCCTGCCAGTAGAGGCCGTAGTCGCGGATGGCGGGATCGTAGGAGGGATCCACCCCGTGGGCATGCCAGTCGCACCACTCGAAGAACTCCACCTCCTCGTAGAACCCGGTTATTTTCCTGGTGAAGTCCGCAATCTCCGCATCGGTGAGCGGTGTGCCGGCGGCCGGGCGGGTGAGTATGAATGGCAGCTCGTCGGGCAGCCCGTCTTCACCGTTGCCCCCGTCGTCACCGCAGCCAAAAAGCAACAACGACATGCATAAAAACGGCGCAATTTTAGAGAGCATTGGAATATACCCCTCCTCCAACGGCGTTATCGGATGGACAACGTACGCTTGAGCTCGGAGACCAGCTTGAAGTAGTCGTCGCGGGAGTACTGCTCGTTGAGAATACAGAAATCCTGTTTTCCCAGGCCCACGCAGCCGAAACAGTAGGTGCAGTCGGTGCAGCTGTAACAAAGTACCAGGTAGGCGCTCCCGCTGCAGTTTTCCGAGCCGGTGCAATAGGAGCAGCTGTGGCAATGTTGGCAATCGACCGAGTGGCTGGCGTGCGAGCAGAGTTGGCAGCCGGTACAGTGGGTGCAGCGGTAGCAGGTCTTGCAGTCCTTGCAAAACATGCAGGTGGTGCACTGCTGGCAGCCCTTGCACTCGAAGGAGCCCGGATTGGCTGCCGAGCTTTCCTGCTCCTTGCGCAACTCGTTCAGCGCCCGCATGAATTCTTGCTTGTTCATGACGGCACCCATAATGCCACAAGACCACCCGGCTTTCCAGACTCTTGACGGAGTCCACCAGCGGAGGGATTATGCCGCCGGGAGAACCGACCGGCATGAACGATCAACACGAAAACGTCGCCAAACACAAAGCGGGCGCGCGCGCGGGGCGATGGTTGTCAAGAGTCCTGGGAGGTCCCACTGTATTTTTGCTGATCCTGGCCGCCCTAATCGGGGTGGCCGGCGGCTACGGCGCAATCTTGTTCCGCTATTTGATCATCCTGGTCAACCACCTGGCGTTCCCCGGCGGAATCGGCCTGGACCAGCTGGCGGACACCGAGTGGTACTGGCTGGTGCTGCCTCCCGCCGTGGGCGGACTGATCGTTGGACCGCTGGTCTACCTCCTGGCCCGGGAGGCCAAGGGACACGGGGTCCCCGAGGTCATGGACGCCTGCACCAACCTGGGCGGGCGCATCCGCCCCCGGGTGGCCGCGGTCAAGATCCTGGCCAGCGCCGTCAGCATCGGCACCGGCGGTTCGGTCGGACGCGAGGGGCCCATCGTCCAGATCGGCAGCGCGGTAGGCTCGTCCGCCGGCCAGCTTTTCGGATTCAGCGGAGAGCGGCTCAAAGTTCTGGTGGCCACCGGAGCCGCCGCGGGAATCGCGGCCACTTTCAACGCCCCGATCGCCGGCGTACTTTTTGCCATCGAAATCATCCTGGGACGGGGCTCGGTGCGCACCTTCAGTCCACTGGTGGTTGGCTCGGTGATCGCCACGGTAATCGCCCGGCAGCACCTGGGCAACTTCCCGGCCTTCCAGGTGGCGCCCCACGACCTGGTCAGCATCTGGGAGCTGCCTCTGTATGTCCTCCTCGGTGGCGCCGCCGCGCTCGTGGGGGTCATGTTCATCAAGGGTCTTTATTCACTCGAGAACTTCTGGGAGCGGGTCCCGGTTCCGGAATGGCTCCGGGCGGTTCTCGGAGGCGCCGTCATCGGCGGCGTCGCCATCTTTCTGCCGCACATCATGGGCGTGGGCTACGAGCACATCGAGCGGGTGTTGAACTGGAACAAAAACGGCCTGCCGCTGGACATGGGCTTTCTGGGGTTTTTGCTGCTGCTGGTGGTTGCCAAGATCTTCGCCACCGGCACCACCATCGGCTCGGGAGGCTCCGGCGGCATCTTCGCCCCCTCGCTTTTCATCGGAGCCTGCCTGGGCGGGGCCTTCGGGCTTTTGGCCAACGTGCTGCTGCCCGCCGACATGGTGGCCAGCCCCAGCGCCTACGCCCTGGTGGCCATGGGCGCGTTGGTGGCGGCCACGACCCATGCCCCGCTTACGGCCATCCTGATCGTATTCGAGTTGACCGACCGCCACACCATCATTCTCCCGCTGATGCTCTCATGCATCCTGAGCCACTTCATCGCCACCCGTTTGAGCCGGGAGTCGATATACACTTTAAAGCTGGTCCGCCGGGGTTCGCGTTTCGCCGCGGGAACGGAAGTCGAGATCATGACCGGCACCCAGGTCAGCGCCCTGACTCACCCCGTCGGCCAGACGCTCTCCCCCAGCACGCCCCTGCCGGTTATCGTCGAACGGGTTCTCTCAGGAGGTCACCTCCAGCAATATGTGACCGACGCCTCCGGAAGGCTCCTGGGGGTGATCACCATGGAGGAGGTAACCACCATCATCCGGGATGAAGACTCGCTTCGCCAACTCCTGGTAGCACAGGACATGATGCATCCGCCGATGAACATGGTTACGCCGGAAGAAACCCTGGATCGCTGCATGCTGTTGTTCAGCCGGCACCACCTTGAGGAGTTGCCGGTTGTCGACGCCCGGCAGCACCTGGTCGGCTGGATTTGCCAGGCCGACGCCATAGCCTTGTACAACCGGGAAGTGCTCCGCAGAGACGCCGTAGTCCGTTTCTCCGAGGACACCCGAGGTGACGCCCCCGGCGAAGAACTCGTGAACCTTCCCACCGGTGACGTGAAGGATGAGATTCCAGTCGAAGGCGCCCTGGCAGGCAAGACCCTGAGGGAACTCAACCTGCGGGCCAGGCTGGGTGTAAACGTCTACGCCGTGCGTCACAAGAAAAGCGGGACCAGTTTCCCCGATCCCTCGGTGCCCCTCAGTCGCGGCGACACCCTGGTGGTAGTGGGCCCGGAGGATAAAGTTGCCGCGGTGCGGGCGATGGCCAGCGGACGGACGACTTGACATGCCCGCGGCGAACCCCTAGCATAGGTGGCCCATGGTGATCCGGATCTGCACGTTTGTAACTCTGGTCGTAGCGTTAGCCCTGCTGGTCTCCGCTTGCGGAAGCGCCTGCGAGGACCTGGCCAACAAGGTATGCAAGTGCCAGCCGACCGAGGCCAAGAAAGACCGCTGCAATATCAACGTGGACGCGGCCGTGCGCAACTTCGATCTATCCGACGAGCAGGAGGACCGCTGCCAGAAGATCCTGGACGAAGGCACCTGCACCTGTGATGCGGTCCTGGCCGGCGACCTCAACGCCTGCGGTCTCTCCTTCGATCCCATGACCGCCTACGAGTGATCCTCCACAGACGCGGCACGCGACTCCAGCCACTCGATGACCTCCGGAAACACCACCTCCCGGGCGCTGTCCCCCAGCAGGATGTCCCCGTGGCCGAACTCGCAATCGTCCCCGCGGTCCTGGCCGAAGATCCTCAACTGCTTATCTTCGGAGCCGATCCGCTCGTACGCCGGCGTCACCGCCGGGGGTGAAGCCAGGTTATCGGCGTCGGCGGCAATGATCAGGACCGGTTCTTCGATCTTCTTGAGATTCTGAAGGTAGTCTTCATCCCCGTTCCACGATTCGAACGAACCGGCCTTGCTCCAGCGCAGAAACTGCCGCAGGACGGCCGCGGTGGTATTCTCCACCAGGTTCACCATGCACCTTCTCAGCACCGCACCGCGCATGCCCCCCTTGGAAATTGAAATGCGCGAGATCCACCCCGGGGGCCAGCCCATGAAGGGGCTGAAGAAACGCGCCGCGGGCCGGAAGGCCACCACCCGGGTCAGGGTCATCAGCCACACGAACGGGCGCAGGATCCGTACGGTGCGGGTCTGGCCCAGAAACAGCGGCGACGACATGGCTACCAGGCCGGCCAGGCCGTGATCACCCCGTTTCCCCAGCCAGGCGTAGCCCAGCAATCCCCCCATGCTGTGACCAACCCACCACACCCGATCCGCACCGGTGGTACGGCGCACCAGATCAAGCGCTGCCTTGACGTCTTTTTCCAGGTGATCTTCGAACCGGAATGTCCAACGGTGCGGCTGATACCATTTCGGGCGGCTCGAGAACCCCATGCTCCGCAGCTCCACCGACCATACATCGAAGCCCTGGTCGCGCAGATCCCGGGCCAGGGAGCGGTCATCCATCAGGTCGAAGTTGTTCCGGTTGGCGCCCATGCCGTGGCATAAAAATACCGGCTCTTTGAACTTCAGTTCGGCCGGCACGTAGCGGTGCAGGGCGATCTGCCAGCCGTCCTGGGTAGCGGCGTAGTGAACCTGATCCCCCCGACGGTGCAGATCGAAATAGTTGGTCCAGAAGGCGGTGTGCAGCTTGATCGCCGCCAGCGCCACCGCAATCCACAGGATTACCCACAAGACGTCGCTCATCGCCCCGGTCGCTCCTTGAACGCGTTGAGCAGCTTCTGGTGAATGCCGTCGAATGCCCCGTTGGACATGACCAGCACCACGTCACCATCCTGCAGCAAATCGGCGAGCATTTCCACAACCGCGTCCGCATTTTCACACAGGTCGGCCTGTTGACCGCGCTTCTCCAGGGCGGCCGCCAGGCGGGCGGAATCGAACCTTTGGTCCTCGGGAATCTTGCCCGGATCGAACGGGGGCACCAGCACCACCCGGTCGGCTCCCTCGAACGACTCGGCGTAGCGCTCCTGGAAAAAGCTGCGCCGGCTGGTGTTGGTGCGCGGCTCGAATACCGCCACCAGCGTGGATTGGGGGTAGCGCCGGCGGGCGGCGTAGACGGTTTCCCTCACCTCGGTGGGATGATGGGCGAAGTCGTCGATCACCGTGATGCCCGCTTCAACCCCCCGGACCTGCATTCGCCGGGCCACTCCGCAAAAGCCGCCCAGAAGCCTTGAGGCTTTCCAAGACGGCAAGCCGATGTGCTCGGCCACCGCCAGCGCCGCCAGGGTGTTCTGCACGTTGTGCCGGCCCGACAGGGGCACCTCTATCCTCGCGCGCTTCTCCCCGTCCACCCGCAGGACGAAAGAGGCGCCGTTCTCGCCCTCCGCGATATCCTCCGCCCGCCAGCCGGCGCCCGGGCCCAGCCCGTAGTTAACCACCCGGCACCCCGCCCGTGCCGCCAGGCTGCGCACTTCTGGATCGTCGCCGCAGGCCACCAGCAGTCCGCCTTCGGGAATCAACGAAACGAACGTTTTGAAGGCCGCCCGGTACTGATCCATGTCGGCGTAAATATCCGCGTGATCGAACTCCACCGAGGTAAGCACGGCGATCTCCGGCCGGTAATGGACAAACTTGGGCCGCTTGTCGAAAAAGGCCGAGTCGTACTCGTCCCCCTCGACCACAAAGAAGTCTCCCCGGCCGAAACGGAAGCTCTTTTCGAAGTTCTGCAGGATCCCGCCTACCAGAAAAGACGGCTCCATTCCCGCCGCATCCAGGAGATAGGCCAGCAACGAGCTGGTGGTGGTTTTGCCGTGAGTACCCGCTACGACTATCGATCGGCGTTCCTGGATGAACAACTCGCTGAGCGCCTGGGGAAAGCTCATTACCCGCAGGCCGCGATCTTCTGCCGCCCGGGCCTCGGGGTTGTCCCGGCGGCAGGCGTTACCCACTACCACCAGATCGGTTTCGGGAGCCAGGTGGCCGGGGTCGAACCCCTGCAAGGTTTCAATCCCCCAGGCCTTCAGGCTCTCGGACATGGGCGGATAGAAAGCCTTGTCCGACCCGCGCACCCGGTGACCGGCCTCCTTGAGCAACCCGGCCAAAGAGCCCATTCCGGTCCCGCAGATGGCCACCAGATGTATATTCAAGAAACGACCTCCACCACCAGATCGTGAACCTTGCTCCTAAACTCCTTAATGCCCTCGCGTTCCCGCGTGGGGTGGACCCGGTTGGTAAGCAGCACCATCACCAGTTCCCGGTCCGGATCGATCCACAGCGACGTCCCGGTGAATCCGGTGTGGCCCACCGCCCGGGGCCCCAGGCGGCTTTTGGCCGGGGGAGTGTCGAACCCCAGGGTGCGCGTGGACCCGGGCACCTCCGATCGCCGCCAGAACCTCCGGGTCAGCTCGGGCGGGAAGATGCTAGCACGACCCCGGAACGAGTCCAACCAGGCTGCGGCCACCCGGGCGACCGATTCGGAGTCGCCGAAAAGACCTGCATGCCCGCTGACTCCTCCCATGGCAAAGGCGTTGTCGTCATGCACTTCCCCCTCGAGGGTCCGTCCCCTCCAGGGACAAACCTCGGTGGCCGCAAACACCCGCCGGAATCTCCTGGATCGCTTTTTTAAATCCATATAGAAAATGTTCTTCACGCCCAACGGCCGGGCGATTCTCTGTCTGAACAAGACATCGGTGGGCTTGCCGGCTGCGATCTCGACAATCCAGTCCAGGAGAATGAACCCCAGATCGCTGTATAACGCGCGCTTACCCGGTGGAGCCTCGGGTCGCTGGGCGGCCACCATCTCCCTGACCGCGCGGTATCCCCGCGGGGTCGTAAGCCAGGCCCCTCCGTGGGCCGCGGCCACCTCCTCGTAGTAGGCGCGCCAGTCGGGAAGCCCGCTGCTGTGCTCCAGCAGATGGGCGATGGTTATCTCAGAGCGCCCCCTTCCGCGGTAGCCCGGAATGAAATCCCCCACCCGGTCCGAAAGCTTCAGCCGGCCCCGGTGAATCAAGTCCAGGACCAGGGGTGTTGTCGCCAGCACCTTGGTCAGCGAAGCCAGGTCGTAACAGGTGTCTTCGGTCACCGGCCTGCCCGGCGGGGTCACCGAGGTTACTCCGTGCGCGGAACGGTGCACGACCTTTCCGCCGGCACATACTTGCAAAACACCGCCGGGGTATATCCCCCTGCGGATCCCCGCCTCCATGATGTCTGACAGAACGGATACGATCATAAGGACGGCTGCACCGCCGGTTCAAGGATGGTCAGAGATCGCCCACTGGCATCCAGTTGCGCCATCACCCCCAACGGCAGCGCCACGTTGCGGTCTACGTGTCCGAACGCCGCGCCGGATACCGCGGGAACATCCAGCCGGGCAACCGCCCGCTCCAGCGTCTTGCGGGCGGAGAACTTCGCCGAGCCGGCGGGTTTGCATCCCGCCAGCGTTCCGATCACCACGCCGAATACGTTCTTCAGCACTCCGGCCTGCAGAAGCTGGTTGAACATCCGGTCCAGGCGGTAGGCCTCCTCGCCGGTGTCCTCGATGAACAGAATCGCCCCGGCCAGCTCCGGGAAATAGGGCGTACCCACCAGGCTGACCAGCGTAGCCAGGTTGCCGCCGCTCAGGAAACCGTTGATCTTGCCGGGAGTTACAGTCTTCAGGTTTCCCAGCGGCACCCGACCGGCCGGCGCCGGGTTCGAAACCAGATTCTTGAGCCACCGCCGGGCCGGGCCGGGCAACCTGGGTAGCTGGGTCACCACCGGCCCGTGCACGGTGACATACCCTCCGGGAACCGCAAGGGAGTGAAGCACCGCGGTGGTATCGGAGAAACCGATGACTACCTTGGGATACCTCCTGAGCAACTTCCATTTCAGCAGTGGCAGCAGGCGGGCGCTGCCGTAGCCGCCGCGGATGAACCAGACCGCCGAGGCGTCGGGGTCCATCAACGCCCGGCCGAAACGCCGGGCGCGTTCCTCATCGGTGCCGGCCAGGAATCCGGTGCGCTTGAACTCCAAGCGATCAAACACCGGCTCGAAACCCATCCGCGCGACGGCCTTGACGCCGCGTTCGAGGGCGCGCCGGTCGAAGGGGCTGGCCGGGGCGACCAGCCTTACCCGATCGCCTTTTTGCAATGCCGGCGCCCTCTTGATCGAAACCGACAACAAGAGTCCGGTCGCCTAGTGACGCTGCTTGAGATTGTCGGGAAGCTTGTCGATGTAATCGCTGACGATGGCCCGGTTGGTCGCGTCATCCAGCTTCTTGGAAAGAAGGTGCGCGGCGGCATCCAGGGCCAGCTCGACGGCGTGCGAGCGAACCGACTCGACCGCCTTGGCCTGCTCCTCCTCTATCTGCCGCCGGGCGCGCTCGGTGGCCTCCTGGGCCTCCCGGCGGGCCTTCTCCACCAGCTCGGCGCCGGTCCGCTTGGCTTCTTCCTTGGCCTGGGACATGAACTCGGCGGCTTCCTGGCGCTGTTTTTCCGCCAGATCCTTCTGTTCGGCCAGCGCCTTGTCCGCCTCGGCCTGCACCCGGTCGGCCTTCTCCACCGCCTCACGGATCCTCTTCTCGCGGGCATCCAGCGTTTTCAGGATGGGTTTCCAGGCGATAAGCCTCAGCACGACAACTACAACGAGGAAAATCAATATCGTCCAGATGATTACACCCGGATCGATTTGCATCAGGCCCATGAGGAACCTCCTCTAAGCCCGCTTGGCTGACAGGCGGTCGTCACTTGACGGCCAACATGATGCATACCACCTCGGCGAACAGGGTAACTCCCTCGATCAGTGCGGCCGCGATGATCATGGTGGTACGAATGTCGTTCGATGCGGATGGCTGACGCGCGGTACCGTGCATGGCCGCGTCGGCCAGCCGTCCGATACCGTAACCGCCGCCGATAACCGCCATGCCCGCTCCCAGACCTGCCGCCAAATATGCCAGTCCTTCCATGTCCAGCCTCCTTAGTTGCGTTTGAACCCCAGGTTTAATGTTCTCCAACAATCAGCAAGCCGATGAATAACGATGTCAGCATAGTGAATATGTACGCCTGCAGCAATGCAACGAATAACTCCAGCAAATACATGAATGCGCCGAAGGCCACCGTTAACGGAAACACCCAGAAGCTCATGACAAAAATCAGGCCGATCAGGCTCAGGATCACCGCGTGCCCGGCCACCATGTTGGCGAACAAACGAATGCACAACGCGAAAGGCTTGGCCAAGACGCCCATCAGCTCCACTACGACCATGACTGGCGCCAGCCACCAGGGAACCCCGGGGGGTATGAGGTGCTTGAAGTAACCGAACACGCCCATCTTGCGCATCCCCGCACCCTGGATCATCAAAAAGGACATGAACGCCAGAGCCGCAGTAACGCTGACGTTGCTGGTTGCCGTTGATCCGTAGGGCACCAGCCCCAGCAGGTTGCAGGTGAGAATGAAGAAGAACGTGGAGCAGAGATATGGCGTGTACCGCCTGGCCCCGGCCTCTCCCATGGTGGTCTTGGCAATGTCGTCGCGGATGAACAGCACGAACGACTCCACCAACGAAGTAAACCCCCTGGGCACAATGGCGATCTTGCGCCGGATGAGCAACCCCATGAGAATGAGCAACACCGCGGCCAGGATCATCATCACGACGTGCCGGGTTATCGACATGTCTATGGTCACGCCCAGGATCTCGAAGGCCGGTATGTGAGGCAGGTGGACCTCGTTGGTGAAATCATTGTATGAAGGCAACTCCATGTGGGGGCCGTTGGTGATGTGGTGCATGATCATGTGCCCGACCTGCTGGCCCATGTTGCCCGCCTCGGCTGCGTGCTCCGCTACCATGGATTATCCACCTTCTCCGGGAACCAGTCGTTTTCCCAGCGCCAGTGAGCCTACCTCAACGGCGATAAACACGACAATACCCGCCAGCAAACCGGACACGAACCCCTTGGCGTCCAGCGCCCGCGTCCCCACGACCACGCCCGCCAGCACGCCGCACAAAAGAAACCGCGCGCCCATACCTCCCACCGTGTACTTCATGAAAGTACGGTGGTCACCGGATGCAAGCGCCTTGCGGAAGAACCACCAGCCCAGCAGGCCCAGCAGGCCGGCCGCGAGCCAACCGGAGAAGGCCGCCGTGAACCACAAGTCGCCACGACCCGCTGCAATCCCCAGGCCCACTCCGCCGGCTACGACCAATACCAGCATCAGTGCCAGGGTCTTGATTCCCGATCCGCTTGAAGGCTTGGTGTCATTCATTTTTTTTATCGCCACTCTTGTATAACACGACTTTGAAGAAATGGTAAAAGCCCGACGCCATTCCGAAGAGCGATCCCACCAGCAACATCCATGGTCTGGTGCCCATTTCCCGATCCAGCCACCAACCCAATAAAACACCTATGACCATGCATCCTAAAAAAACTCCTCCGATGTTAAGATAGGGGCCAACTTTCCTCAACGACTCGGGGAATTTCGGCACCTATTCCTCCGGCGCTAAAGCGGATTGGGGAATACCATGTAGAAATGACGGGATCAACATTTTTTTCCCGGCCGTAATCCCCTTATTCAGCGGGCTTTTCTTCGGCGGGAGCGGTAACCGGGGCGGACTTCTCCGACGGCTTCTTTGGGGCGGCTTTAACCGGGTCTTCGGCCGGCTTTGGTGGGGGTGGTTTCTCTTCCACCGGGGGCCTAACCTCTTCTTTTACGGGAGGTTGAGCCTTCTCTCCCCCGGTTTTTACGGGTTTGGGGGGTTCGTCGGGCTTTTTAATCTTTTTTTCCTCCCCGGACTTCTCGGCTTTATCCGGTTTCTTCCTGACCGTCTCCTGGGGCGCCTTAGGCGGCGATTTCTTCTTCACCAAAGAAGCCTTATTGGCTGCTCCCGCTCCGGACCCGTGACGGCCGGCGGTGGCATAGGGCAGCACCGGTTTGCCCTTGGAACCCTCCTCGCTCTGGCGATTCTTAAGCGACGCCAGCTGCAGCTGGACTATGTCGGGCCGCGGGTGAATTTTCAAAGCCATCAGCAGGTTCAACTCGGCTTTCTGGTAATCCCCAAGCTCCGCGTAACACATGCCCAGCTCGAAGAGGCTCCGGGACTCGATCTCTTCCGAGGGGTGCTTGGACAGAAGCTGCTTGTGGACATCGGCAGATTCCTGGAAACGCCCCTCCACGTAGAACGAGTTGGCCACCAGCAGCATGGTTTCCGCCCACAGCGGGCTCTGGGGGTGTTTTTCCAGCAAGAGGCGCGATTCGGTACGGGCCTGACTGAATTCCCTGAGGATGAAGTAACTCTGGGCGATGCGGTACTGGTACTGCTCGATGCCCTTGCGGTCCGGGAAGGCCTGGACCAGCCGCTCGAACTCCAGGGCGGCCGAGCGGTAGTCTTTCAGTTTGTCGTGAAAAATAAGTGCTATCTCCCGGTGGGCTTCGAAGGAGAACTTGGCGTGGGGCGTCAGCTTCAGGGCCTCGCGCAATCTGGCCACTGCCCGGCGCGGCTGATCCAGATAGAGATGCTCCACCCGCCCGGCCTGGTAGAGCGCCCGGGCTCTCCAGACCCGCGCCGATTCGTCCGATGATCTTGAAAGCTCGCGGGCCAGGACCAGGAAGTGACTCTCGGCGTCCTGGTAGCGGCCTTCGTAGAGCAGGTCCATCCCCACGGCAAAGCGCTCATCCATGCTCTCGGTCAGACACCCCACCAGCGCCAGTACAACCGCTAGCACCAGGGCCAGGGCCGCCCGCTTCATTCGCCGTTCTCCTCCCCGACGGTCTCGCGCTCCACCAGCCGCGCCAGCCCCACCACCCTCTCGCCGGGCTTGAGATCGATCAGCCGGACCCCTTGGGTAGCCCGGCCCATCACCGAGATCCCTTTGACCCGGGTGCGAATGACCATGCCGCCATCGGTAATCAGCATCACGTCGTCGTCGTCGGCCACCTGCCGGACCGCCACCACCGGGCCGGTCTTGTCGGTAATGCGGCAGGTCTTGACCCCCACGCCTCCGCGGGCAGTCAAGCGGTACTCGTCCAGCTCCGAGCGCTTGCCGTAGCCGTTTTCGGTAACGGTGAGTATGGTGGCCCCGGGATCCACCACCTCCATGCTCACCACCCGGTCGTCGGTCTTGCGCAGCCGGATGCCCCGGACCCCGCGCGCAGTCCTTCCCATGGCCCGCACATCCTTCTCCCTGAACCGGCAGGCCATCCCCATGCGGGTGCTGATCATGATCTCTTTTTCGCCGGTAGTAAGACAAGCCGAGATGATCTCGTCTCCGGCGTCCACCCCCATGGCAATTATGCCGGCCACGTTGATGTTGGAGTAGTGCTTCAGCTCTGTCTTCTTGATGTAGCCGTTCTTGCTGACCATGCTCAAGAACTGGCCAGGAGGTTCTTCGAAGGAGCTCACCGGCACTATGGATGCCAGCTGCTCTCCGGACTTCAGGCGGACCAGGTTGACCACCGCGGAACCCCGCGCCGCCGGGCCGGCCTCGGGCACCTGATGGACCTTCAAGGCATGCGCCCGGCCGTTGAGGGTGACCACCAGTATGGTGCTGTGAGTGGAGGCTACAAACACGTTCTCGACGAAATCCTCCCCCTTGGTGTGCATTCCGGTGCGGCCACGGCCGCCGCGCCTCTGCCGCCGGTAAAGGCTCAGCTGGCTGCGCTTTATGTATCCGGCGTGGCTAACGGCCACCACGTGATCCTCGTCGACCAGCAGGTCTTCCAGAGTTAGCTCCGCGGTTTCGGACACTATCTCGGTGCGCCGTTCATTGCCGAAGCCGTCGCGGATTTCTTCCAGCTCCTCGACGACCACCTTCATCAGCTTTTGCACGTCCTCCAGGATACCGGTTAGACGTTTGATCTCCTTGCGCAGCTCTTTCAACTCGCCGGCGATCTTGTCCCGCTCCAGCCCGGTGAGCCGTTGCAGGCGCATATCCAGTATTGCCTGCGCCTGTTCGCTGGTGAGATCGAATTCCTCTATGAGTTGCTCGCGGGCCTGACCGGGGTCCTTGGACTTGCGGATTAACTCGATGACCGCATCCAGATTGTCCAGGGCGATCTGGAGCCCCTCGAGAATGTGGGCGCGCTCCTTGGCCTTCTGTAACTCGAAAGCGCACCGGCGGCGGATTACCTCGCGCCGGTGGGCTATATAGTGCTCCAGCAGGTCTTTCAGGTTGAGCACCCGCGGCTGGCCGCCGACGATGGCCAGCAGGATGACCCCGAAGGAACTCTGCATGGGGGTGTGCTTGAACAGCCGGTTAAGCACGACATCGGCCACCGCGTCGCGCTTCAACTCAACCACCACCCGGAGCCCGGTGCGATCGCTCTCGTCACGGATGTCCGAGATCCCCTGGATCTTCTTCTCCCGGACCAGATCGGCAATGCGTTCGATCATCCGGGCCTTGTTTACCTGGTAGGGAATCTCGGTCACTATGATGCTCTGCTTGGAAGTCTTGGGATCCACCTCGGTTGTGGCCCGGGCGCGGATGGTCAGGATACCCCTTCCGGTGCGATAGGCCTGCAGAATCCCCTCCCGGCCGTAAATGATACCGGAGGTGGGAAAATCAGGCCCGGGAACGAATTTCATCAGGTCGTCGACTTCCGCCTGCGGGTCCTTGATCAGATGGATGGCCGCGTCGATCACCTCTCGCAGGTTGTGCGGGGGTATGTTGGTGGCCATCCCCACGGCGATACCGGTAGAACCGTTCACCAGAAGGTTGGGGAAACGCGCCGGAAGGATGGTGGGTTCTTCGGCCGAGCCGTCGAAGTTGGGAGCGAAGTCAACGGTGTCCTGCTCGATTGCCGACAGCATTTCCTCGGCCAACTTGGCCAGCCGCGCCTCGGTGTAACGATATGCCGCCGGCGGGTCTCCGTCGATGGAGCCGAAGTTCCCCTGACCGTCCACCAGTGGCTCGCGCATGTTCCATTCCTGGGCCAGGCGAACCAGGGTGTCGTAGACCGCAGCGTCGCCGTGCGGGTGGTATTTCTTCAGCACCTCACCGACCACGCCGGCGCACTTGGAATACTTCTTGTTATGAAGCAGCCCCTCCGAGTACATGGCATAGAGTATGCGCCGGTGGACCGGCTTGAGTCCGTCGCGCACATCCGGCAGTGCCCGGCCGATGATCACGCTCATGGCGTAATCCAGGTACGATGTGCGCATCTCGTCTTCGATGTTGACCTGTTGCTGCTTGATCTGCTCGGTCATTGGCCCTGCCAAGGTATGGAAAATCCACTAAAAACCGCCTGTTCTTGTGTACCACCGGCGGTCTGGCCTGTCAACGAAAAATACGGCGGCGGAAAGCCGTTTTGCTCAATGTTTACATATTGTTAACACAATGCCGCCAGTCAATTTGACGGGGGTGATGACCCGGGGTACACTCCGATTATGCGCTTTCTTTACGGTGACCTGAGCGAGTTTCCCCAGCAGGAGAACACGCTCGACCTCCTCAAGCGCTTCGTGGACATGGCCGTCGATGTGCTGAAACTGGACCTGCAGATCAACTCCGCCCACCAGGCCATCGAGGAAGACAAGCAGTTCCTCGGCGAGGCCATCCAGGACATAGACAGTTTCCACGAAACGCTTCAGGCAGCCATTCACCAGGTAACCGATAACCGGGCCGACGACGACGTGGTGGCCATCCTGGCTCAGGGGGCCGCCGACAACTTCACCAAGTACATCGCCGACGGCAAGGGCCGCGTGATAGCCCGGGTGGAGCAGCGCGTCGCCAGCACCCAGAATTCCATCGGGCAGTTGTCCGTGCAGATCCTGGCCCACCTGCGGCAGTTCTTCATGCAGAGCGGCATTCCGGTGAGCGGCAACTCCATACATTGCTCTCTCGAGGGTGACCGCTACAACGCCCACTGCGAGATCCTCGACGTCACCGGAATCCGTTGCTCGTACTTGATCAACCCGCAAAGCTCTGAGTTCTTTTCCACGCCCAAGCGTCTGGGCGATTTGATCCCCGGCAAGCACGAGTACCCGGTGGGCACCAAGCAATCCCGGTTCAAGAAGTCTCCGGTTACCGATTACATCCGCCTCGACGAAGCCATTCTCTACCAGGTCACCGACAACGACGAACAGGGCGAATTCCGGCTGGCCAAGCGCGGCGGCAACGGCGTAGAGGGGCTCTGTATCCGAATCCCCAAAGGCAAAGATGGCGGATTGTCCGTGCTGCGCATTGACCCCGACGGGAACCGCCATCCGGTACCGGCGGAGGTTTTAAAGGACGCCAACACCGGGATTCTCTCCGAGTTCTGGAAGCAGCTCATGCCCCAGGTAGTGGGGCTTTACCGCACCCGGGGGGATCTGGCCGCAATCAACATCGACGGCAAAGACATCATCAAGAACCGTTTGATCAAGGAAACCGTAACCCGCCTGGTCCGCTTTCTGGCCCCGACGATCCGCGAGATCGGCGCCCGCAGCCCGGCCGCCGGGGAGCTTTGCCTGAAAATCGATCACGAAACCGGCAAGCGTGAGGAAATCTACATTCCCAAGAAGCAGCTCATCGACCGCTTCGCGGAACTACCCGAGAACCTACGCACCCTGTTCGCACCGCTGGGGATAGACCAGAGCCTCGAAGACGAAGAAGTCGCGCCCTTCGAGGGCGATTTCGAGGGCCCTCCCACGGAACCAAACGCCTGACTGGCGCCAGGACTTTACCAGCGCAAGACCGCGCTGGCCCAGGTGAAGCCCGCCCCGAAGGAAACCAGCACGACGGTGTCGCCCTTCTTCAGTTTGCCTTCCTGCTCGGCATCGCGCAGCGCCAGGGGGATGCTGGCCGCGGTGGTGTTGCCGTAGCGATCGATGTTGGAATACATGAGCTCGGGATCAATGCCCAGAATCTGCGCCACCGCCTCGTTGATACGCAGGTTGGCCTGGTGGGGAATGAACAGATTAACCTCGTCCAGGGTCAATCCGTTTTGCCCCAGCCCTTCCATTATGACCGCGGGCATATGCTTCACCGCGCTGGTGAAAACCCGCCGGCCGCGCATCTTGGGCCAGTGCCGCCCAGCGTCGATCATCTCCTTGGTGATGCGCACCGGATGAAACCGCGAACCGGGGGCTTCGATCCACAGGTCCCTGGCGTAGCGCCCGTCGGCATGCAGGTGCGTGGAGAGCACCCCGCGCTCCGGATCGTCTCCGGCGGCCACCACCACGGCACCCGCCCCGTCTCCGAACAGGCAGGCCACGTCGCGGCCCTCGGTGCTGATATCGATGCCGGTGGAATGCACTTCGGTCCCCACCAGTAAAATGCACCGGTACTGACCGGTGCGGATCCAGGCATCCGCAACGCTCAGCCCATAGATGAACCCGGAACACTGGTTGCGAACGTCCAGCGCCGGAATGCCCGGCAGACCCAGCATCTCCTGCAGAAAGCACCCGGTGCCCGGGAAGGTGTGATCGGGCGACAGCGTGGCCAGGATAATGCAGTCGACATCGTCCAGCCCGACTCCGGAGTTCTCCAGCGCCTGATGCACGGCCTTTTCGGCCAGCTCGCTGCCCCCGGTTTCCCCGTCGATCCAGTACCGCTGGCGTATCCCCGTCCGCTCGAAGATCCACTCGTCGCTGGTTTCCATCCACTGGGTCATGTCCTGGTTGGTAACCAGGCGATTTGGTACATGACCCCCCACGCCAAGTATCAAAGCTCTCGGCACCATGCGCTCCGTCAGATATCCAGGTTTATGACTTCCAGGGCGTTCTGCTCTATGAACTCCCGCCGGGGCTCGACCGAGTCCCCCATGAGCATCGTAAACACCTCATCCGCCGCCACGGCGTCGTCCACCCGGACCTGAACCAGCGTACGGGACGCGGGATCCATGGTTGTGTCCCAGAGCTGCTCGGGGTTCATCTCGCCGAGACCCTTGTAGCGGGTGATAGTCTGTCCCTTCTGCCCACCCCGCAGGACGGCCTCTAGAACCTGCTCGGGATTCTCCACTACTTCACTCTTTTCCCTTTCCACGACTTCGTAAGGACCCTTGCCCATCCCCAGCAGTCGCTCCCTCTGCTCGCGCAGTTGCAGGAAATCCGCTCGGGACAGGAAATCCCTGTCAATTGTGGTTTCCTTCCGGGTTCCTTCATCGTGGGTCTCGATCCTCAGCATATAGCCCGGGTATTTGGGATCCTCCTCCAGCACGGGATAAAGCGGTAGAACCTCCGGGTGGAACCTCTCCAGATAGTCCTGAATGCTCTCGATCTGCTTGGTCAGCTTGCCCTTGTCGGTCACCGCCTCGGCGTCCATGTCGGTGGCCATGACGATGGCGTCCACCAGCCGGCGGTCCTTGCGCTTTCCGATCCGCGCAATTGTTTCCCGGTAGTTGAGCAGCTCTTGGCAGAATTTCTTGAGATCGTCTCCCTCCAGAGTCCGTTTGGATTTCCCCTTGCTGGAGAGCACCTTGATCCGGTTGGCCCCGAACCCCAGCAGGTAATTGTCGAGCTCGCGCTGATCCTTAAGGTAGATGGCTTCCTTGCCCTTCGACACCCTGAACAGCGGAGGCTGAGCGATGTACAGATGACCCTTCTCGATGATCTCGGGCATCTGCCGGTAGAAGAACGTGAGCAGCAGCGTGCGGATGTGACTGCCGTCCACGTCGGCATCGGTCATGATTATTACGTGGTGATAGCGCAGCTTCTCTATGTTGAAGTCATCCTTGCCAATCCCGGTGCCCAGTGCGGTGATCATGGTGGCGATTTCCACCGACGACAGGACCTTGTCGTAGCGGGCCTTCTCCACGTTGAGGATCTTGCCCCGCAACGGCAGGATGGCCTGGTTCTTGCGATCACGTCCCTGCTTGGCGCTCCCGCCGGCGCTGTCGCCCTCCACCAGGAACAACTCGCTGTTTTGAGGATCGCGCTCCTGGCAGTCGGCCAGCTTGCCCGGCAGGCTCATCCCCTCCAGGGCACCCTTGCGCCGCACCATCTCCTTGGCCTTGCGCGCAGCCATTCGCGCCCGGGCTGCCTGAATGCCCTTGCCGCAGATCACCTTGGCTTCCGAAGGATTCTCGGCCAGGTAGTCGCTTAGCTGATCGTTCACTATGGTTTTGACGACGCCTTCAACCTCGGAGTTGCCCAGCTTGGTCTTGGTCTGTCCCTCGAACTGGGGATCCAGCAGTTTGACCGACAGCACTGCGGTCAATCCCTCGCGGATGTCCTCGCCGGTGGGATTCTCGCGCATGTCTTTCAGCAGGTTGTTCTTCTGGGCGTAGTAGTTGATCGTACGCGTCAGCGCCGAGCGCATGCCCACCAGATGGCTGCCGCCTTCGGTGGTATGGATGTTGTTGGCATACGAGAAGATGTTTTCCTGGTACCCGTCGTTGTACTGCAGGGCTAATTCTGCTGCTATATCGCCTTGTTGCCCGGCTATATATATGACCTCGGGGTGCAGCACGACCTTGTTCTTGTTGAGGTGCTCGACGAAGCTTTTTATGCCTCCGTCGTACTTGAACTCGTGACCCTTGCCGGTTCGTTCGTCGAGAACCGAGATCATCACCCCTCGGTTCAGGAAACTGAGCTCGCGCAAACGCTTGGAAAGGACGTCGAAGTTATGCTCGACGTCCGAAAAGATCTCGTCGTCAGCCAGGAAGGTTATCTTCGTGCCGTTCTCCTGGGTTTCCCCGGCGACCTCCAGCTTGGACAGCGGTTTTCCACGCGAGTACTCCTGGTGGTAAATCTTCCCGTCCCGGAAAATTTCCATGACCAGGTTCTTGGACAGCGCGTTGACCACCGACACGCCCACGCCGTGCAGCCCGCCGGAAACCTTGTAAGCTTCCTTATCGAACTTTCCGCCGGCATGCAGAGTGGTCATCACCACCTCGGCCGCCGGACGCTTCTCCGTCTTGTGCTCGTCCACCGGGATGCCCCGGCCGTTGTCCTCCACAGTCACCCGGTTGTCGGCGTGTACGATCACCTTTATGCGGTCGCAGTACCCCGCCAGGGCCTCGTCGATTGAGTTGTCCACCACCTCGTAGACCAGATGATGCAATCCATCCAGGGAAGTGGATCCGATGTACATAGCCGGTCTTTTCCTGACCGCTTCAATCCCGCCGAGCACCTTGATTTTGTCGGCGTCGTACTGGCGGCTGGCGGCTTTTCCGGCCTTGGTTTCTTGAGCTTCCATTATTTGTTAAGTGCCTGTGTTCTCGGGAAAAAACTCCATTTTGCGGGCCTTGAGGAATCTACCACGGGCCTCTTCGGGTGTAAAGCAAAAACAGACCCCGGATGAGCCCGCAACTCCTTGATATGTTTTATTATTTCACGCGCGGGGGGCGTCGAACTCACCCCGCAGCCCGTAAAAGACCAACGCGGCTCCTGCAACGGCTGCCAGTATGGAAATCAGCACAACGTTCCATCCGCCAAGAACCAGCCCGCCGATCAAGAACATCCCCCCATAGACAACCATCACCCCGCCCAACCAGGCCAGCAACGTCTTGTATCCAACTATTCCCTTTTGGGTTTCAAACGGCCACCAGCCGCCCGGCCGCACCCGCTGGTTGAATTTCTTCAGCACCTCCTCCGGCTCCGGCCTGGTCAGGAGCGTCACCGTCAGCCAGACCGCCGCGGATCCGAACGCCACCGTCAACAACTTTACGTAAAACTGTATATCCACCTCGGCAACATACCCATACACCTGCAACGCCGCTGCGATTACGAGCGAGGCGCTCAGCGCCGAGATCTCCGACCAGGCGTTGATGCGCCACCAGAACCACCTCAGGATCAATACCGCTCCGATCCCCGCACCCATGGCCCACAGGAGCTCCCAGGCCGCGGTGATGCTGGTTATCTGCAGGGCCACGTAGCCCGAAACCAGCATCAGCACCACCGACGTAATCTTGGACACCGCCACGTAGTGTTTCTGGCCGGCATCCGGCTTGAAGAAGCGCTTGTACAAATCGTTCACGATATATGAAGAACCCCAGTTCAGGTGAGTGTCTATGGTCGACATATAGGCCGCCAGGAACATGGCCACGCACAGGCCCTTGAGCCCCGCCGGAAGAATACGGCTAAGAATCTCCGGGTAGGCTTCCTTGTGCGCGGTGAGCTCGGGCAGCATCACCATGGAAACCAGCGCCACCACCACCCAGGGCCAGACTCGCAGCATGTAGTGGGCCACTGCGAACCAGAACGTACCTATCAGGGCGTGGCGCTCGTTCTTAGCCGACATCATCCGCTGGATTATATAGCCGCCTCCATCCGATCCCTGGTAGGCCCACCACATTACCAGGACGAAAGCCAGGAAATTCATCCACACGTCGAACCCGGCCCCGGCATTTGGAAACAGTGAAAGCGCCTGGCCGGATGCAACCTCCGGGCTCGACAGCACGCCTTCCATTCCACCGGCGTGTTGCGCCGCCAGCACCGCGAACAACACCGATCCCACGATGGCCACACCGAACTGAACCAGATCGGTTACCACCACCCCCCAGAACCCGCTCAGCACCGAGTAGAACAGTGCGATTGCCATGCAGGCCACCACCGCCCAGACTATGGGTATGTCCAGAAATGAACTGAGCACCGTTGACATGGCCGCGGTCACCCAGCCCATGACTATGAAGTTGTACAGGGTGGAAAAGTAGCAAGCCTTGAACGCCCGCAGGGCCGCGGCCGGCTTGCCGTGGTAGCGTATTTCAATCAACTCGTTATCGGTGAGCACCATAGCCCGGCGCCACAGCCGAGAGAACACTACGGCCGCCAGAACATGACTTATGGCCAGTGCCCACCAGATCCAGTTCCTCCATATGCCGTCCTGACGCACATACTCGGTCACCGCCAGCGGCGTGTCTGCAGCGAATGTGGTAGCCACCATGGAGCTGCCCACTACCCACCAGGGCAGGTTACGCCCGGACAGGAAGTACTCGGTTATGCTCTTGCCCGCCCGGCGCGAGAACCAGAAGCCCACGGCCATGGCAAATACGACATAACCTCCAACCACTATCCAATCGACTGCAGCCAACTACTCCTCCTGGGCCTTAACTCTTCCCTGCTCCACATGAAACCTCTTCACCTCTTCCTCAGGCAACTCCGCCACCATTCCCTCATCGGTGGTAGTTATCAACACCTGCCCACCCAACTCCCCTACTCTGTCAAACAACATCTTGCGCCTGACGGCATCCAACTCGCTGGACACATCGTCCAAAAGTATCACCGGTCGCTCTCCTCCGCAGGCGATTACCTCACTCACCACCGCCAGAAGCATAGCTATCGCCATTATTCTCTGCTGACCCTGGGATGCAAACTTCCTGGCGCTGCTGCCGCCCAGCTCAACATCGAAATCATCCTGCTGCGGGCCCAAGCCCGTTTGTCCCCTGCGAAGATCCGCTTTCAAGTTTTCCCTTAGCTGACGCAGCAACTCTCCGGATGATATCTCTCCACCCAGGCTCCAACCCGGCTCGAATGATATACTCACATTGCCGGCACCGGGTATGACTCCCGAAACCATTTCCTCCGCGTGTCTGCTGATCCTCTCCAAAACTTCCTTTCGCGACTCTGATATTTCCGCACCCGAAACTGCCATTGCCTGGCTGAAGCTGTCCAAGACCTCTTCATTCAACCCTTCACGCTGCGCGTCTTTAAGCAGCCGGTTTCTTGATTTCAGCGCCTGATTGAAATCCCTTATCCGGTCAAGATGCTTCTGATCGAACAAGAACACCGCCCGGTCCATGAATTTCCTGCGCAGCGCCGGCCCGCCTTTTATCATCGCCAGGTCGTCAGGCGTGAACGCGACGACTTTCAGTTGACCCAGGAAATCCCTGGCCGCCCGTAACGATCGCTGGCCCACCCAGAGCCGCCTCGACACTCCTCTCAGTTGTATCCGCAGTTCAACCGGCGTTTCCCCAACCTCCAATCGTCCCAAAACCTCTGCATGATCCTCCCCGAAGCGGATCACTTCCTTTATCGAAGTACTCCTGAAAGAGCGCAGCGTGGCTAACAAGTAAATGGCTTCCAGGAAGTTGGTTTTACCCTGGCCGTTTTCTCCAATCAGCAGGTTCAAACCGCCATGCAGATCGACGCTCTGTTCCTCAAGATTTCGGAACCCGCTCAGCTTGATGTTTTTTATATGCAATTCGGGGAAGTCTTACAGGCGCATAGGCATCACAACGCAGGTGTAAACCTGCTCACCAGCCGGTCTGAAAACACCCGGGGAAAGATCGTCTTCCAGCGACATGTCTATACTGTCGGTGTTTATTGTCGCCAGCGCGTCCAGAAGATAGCGGGCGTTGAATCCTACGTTCATACCGGGGCCACTGTAATCAATCTCGATGTCTTCCTTGGCTTCGCCCAGGTCCGGGTTGCTGGTATTCACACGCAGCATACCCGACTTCAATGTAAGCTTCAGGCCCAGGGTTCTGTCCGATGAAAGAATACTGATGCGCCTGAGCGAATCCACCAGACGCTTTCTCTCTATGCTCAAGGTTATCTTCTGGTTCTCGGGGACCACCTGGCGATACTCCGGGAACTGGCCATCCAGCAGCCGCATTACCACCGTAACGTTACTCATTCTGAACACCAGGTTGCTTCCGTCGATACCCAGCTGGCAATCTCCTTCCTCCGACTCCACCAGGCGCTTTATCTCCATCAGCCCCTTCTTCGGAATTATCACGCCTTCTCCGAAAGTGGCCTTCTTGGGGTCGTCAGCCAGCTTCGCATCTATCATCGAAAGGCGGTGCCCATCGGTGGCCACCATCCTGAACCCCTTGTCACCCAACTTCTCAAGATAAGACCCATTGAGGTTGTATCTGGTCTCATCGGTAGAAACGGCATAGACTGTCTTGTCTATCATGTCCTTCATAACCAACGGATCGACCTTGAACAACTTGGCTTTCTTTATATCCGGCAACCCCTGGAACTCATCCGCCGCCATACCCATCATCTTGTATTCTACCTTTTCACACTTTATCTCCGCCCAGTTGTTGTCCAATTTTTTGATAGTGACATTTTCTCCGGGTAGGTTCTTTACAATCTCGTACAAGTGACGTGCACTTATGGTTATACTTCCGTCCTTGGCGACGCTGGCCTTCTGCTCGCAGGTCATTCCCACTTCAAGGTCTGTAGCGGTTATCGACAACTTTCCGTCACCACTGGCTTCGAAAAGCGCATTGGAAAGAATAGGCATTGCGGTTTTCTTTTCCACGATGCCTTGTGCCCGGTAAAGACCCTTGGCCAGTTCTTTTGTTCCGATGGAAAATTCCATGATTCTTCCTCCAACATCGATCCGGGAGTTGAAGCTATCAGTGTTAAAAGACCTAGTAAATATTAAATTAATAGAAGTAGTCGGTGTCTGTGGATTGTGTGGGATACCGATAACTGTTTGTTAATCAATGATAAGTTAACTACAACCATCTGTGTTAAACCTGTTGGGCGTTTGTGGTTTACCCGTAATTTTCACCTGTCAACGATCTTTTCACAGACAAGCCGACTGAAAACGAACAGCAAATTTCACACTCCCAATTGTCTCTTGATGGCTTCAACGGCCTCGCGCACCGAAGAATCGTTTTTCATGAGCTTTTCGACCGCGGAGACAGCACTGATAGCGGTTGAATGATCTTTGTTGAAGTGGTTACCGATGTCGGGGTAGGTGGCGTTCAGGTTGTTCCTGCAAATGTACATGGCTATCTGCCTGGGCCTCGAAACCGATCGGTGCCGGCGGCTGCCCTTCAGGTCGGATATTTTCACGTTGAAGAAGCCCGCAACCGCCTTCAGGACATCGTCGACACTGACCTTTTTCTTCTTGCCTAAAGTGTCCTTGAGAACGTCCTTGGCAAATTCAAGGGTTACGGGTTTACCGTACATCGAGCAGAAGGCCGCCAGGCGCTTTACGGATCCCTCTATCTCGCGGACGTTGGACTTGATCGAGGATGCCACGAAATTGGCTACGTCGTCGGGTATATCCAGACCCTCGCGCTCGGCTTTCATCTGCAGGATGGCAATGCGGGTTTCTATTTCAGGCGGCTGTATGTCTGCAATCAATCCCCATTCGAAGCGGGTCCTCAACCGATCCTCGATGTCGGGAATCTCCTTGGGATAGGTGTCGGAGGTGAGTACAATCTGGCGCCTTGATTCGTGTAATGTGTTGAAAGTGTGGAAGAATTCTTCCTGGGTGCGAACCTTGTTCGAAAGGAAGTGGATGTCGTCGATCAACAGGGCGTCACAATTGGTCCGGTACTTGTCGCGGAACTTGTCCATGGTCATGTGACGGATGCTGTTTATCATCTCGTTTACGAAGGTCTCGGTGTAAGTGTAAATGACCTTGGCCCGCGGGTTTATCTCGAGAATCTTCTGGCCGATCGCATTGAGCAGGTGGGTCTTTCCAAGTCCGGAACCGCCGTAGATAAAGAGCGGGTTGTATGTCGTTCCCGGGTTCTCGGCTACATTCATGCAGGCGGCGTAAGCCAACTGGTTGGAGGGACCCACTACGAAGTCTTCGAAGCGCCAGTGCGGATTGAGTCCGGCGTCGAGAGAAGCGTCCTCGATAAGTTTCTCGGGCGAGTCCTCCTGGGTAATTTCGGCGGCGGTAGCCGGCCTGGGGGTTGCAGCCTTGTCGAGGATTCTCAAGACTACACGGATCTCCCGGGAGGTGATGGCCGAGAACTCCTGCTGAGCTATATCCTTGAGCCCGTGGTCATTGAGCCAGTCGCGGGTGAAGCGGTCGCGGACGCCCAGGTAGACGGTGTCGCCATCAGACTCGAGAAAGTTGAGCGTCTGGAACCAGGTGGTGAAGTTCTTCTGGCTGACGCGCTTCTCGATCGATTTTAAAACCTCGGGCCAGCGATCTTTCATCCCGAAACCCGCCGCCGGCAGATGTTGCCGGAGATGAAGAGGAAAACCCTCGTTGTCCCGGAGTTATCCACACGTGTGGATAACTGAAAATTCACCAAAGAATCAATGAGTTGTCTAAAAATTCCTGTTGTACTCGCCGGTTCGGTTCACACAGGCGCAGAATGGTGCGTCGTGCGGAGCGAGGGGTACGGATAACAGAGCCGGAATAGGTTTTCAAGGGAAAAAAACCGGGTCAGAAAAATGCTATAGTTACCGGATACAAACAGTACTTGACAGACGGGGGATGCTGTGCTTCAAATGGCCGCCCGTGTGTACATCTCATCGAAAGGGGTGAGTGGTCTTGAAGCGAACCTACCAACCCAGTCGGCGCAAGAGAAAGCGTGTACACGGTTTCCTCGCCAGGATGAAGACCAGTGGCGGTAGGAAAGTCCTCCAGAGGCGCAGGCGGAAGGGCCGCACCCGCCTCACCGTCAAGACATCGACCAACAAGTAGGCCCGGCGGACGCGACGGTTGTTCGGACGAGTCCTTCGGGAAGAAAGACCGCTTGTTGAAACGGGCGGACTTTGTGCGCGTCCAGAAGCGAGGCAGGAAACTGGAGACCAAAAGTCTTCTGATTCTGGTGCATCCCGGACGAAGAGGAAACACCAGGCTGGGCATAGCGGTCAGCAAAAAGTATGGAAGCAGCGTCGCGAGAAACCGGATCAAGCGGGTCGTGCGGGAATTGTTTCGCAGGAACCGGTCGCTGTTCCCGAAGTCGACGGACGTTGTTGTGGTTCCCAAGCGTGTCCGACACCGGGTGGACTATCCCGGTCTGGTGGAAGAGCTGAAAGCCTTGCGCAGGAGGCGTAAGCGATGAGCAACTTGATGGAGCATGTGCGGAAGGCGGCCCAGCGCCTGGTTCTGCTGCTTTTGCGGCTTTACCGGTTGTTGATATCTCCGTTTTTGGGACAACGCTGTCGTTTCTATCCCAGCTGCTCCGAGTATGCATCTGGATGCATCCAGAAGCACGGCCTGTTACGCGGGGGCTACTTGGCCGTCAGGCGGATTCTGCGATGCCATCCGTTTAACCCTGGTGGGGTGGACCCGGTTCCATAATGGAAAAGAAAACCATAATAGCAATCGTGCTGTGCATCGCCGTCTGGCTGCTGTGGTCGGCATTGTTTGTCGAGCCGCCCAAGCGAAAACCGGCCGACGACCAGGTGGACGGTGGAGTTTCGGTGACCCAGAAAGACGACACGGCCGGCAAGGAAAAGGAACCCGGTGACGACCAGGAGACCGGAAAGGAAACCGAAAAGGAACCTCCGGTTGACCGTCCGTCCGAGCGTCTGGTCAAGATCAAGACCGATAAGTTCGAATCGGTGTGGAGTACCCGCGGCGCCAGCCTCAAGTCGCTCTTGTTGAGCGACTACAACGAGCGCGACGATGAGGGCAGGAAAGGGGAGGAACAAAAAGAAGACCTGGTTTCGACCGAGAGCGAGGAACACCTGCCGTTCACCCTCCGATTCCGGGCGGAAAGAACCGACTTCAAGTTGCCGCGCTACACCGACTGGACCCTGGTGGAGGAGAGCAAGGGCCGGGTGGTATTCCGCTTCACCGATCCCGAGAACGACAAAATCCCCGTAATTACAAAGACTTATAGTCTAAAAGAGGAAGACTACCTCTTCGATCTCAAGGTAGAGTTGCAGAACCGGTCGGAATCCAGCATCACCGAGCAGATCGTGCTGGATACATTCGCAGGTTACGAGAAAGTCAAGGCCTCGGGTTGCATGGGAGCACCCCGGGTGCCGCGCTCTCCGGTTTGTCTGGTGAATGAGGAAAAACTGGAGGTCGAACCCACCCCGGGCAATGGAAGAACCGGCGAGCCGAAGGTTCTGTGGACCGGGATCAACGAGCAGTATTTCTTAGTGGCCGCGGTGCCCATGGGTGTTGAAAAAGCGGTTTGCGAGATTTCAGCCGGGCACAAGGGCGTACTCACCGCCAGCCTGATGTACCCGGAGGTAGTCATTCCCCCGGGAGGCTCGGCGACCCATGAGTACCGTCTTTTCGCGGGACCCAAGCGGCTCAACTTCCTGGAGGCGGTCCGCGGCGGTGTCGGGGGAGCGGAACAGGACGCCAAACTGGACGAGTCGGTAGACTTCGGCTGGCTGGGTTTCCTGTGCCACCCGATGTTGTGGCTGCTCAAGGAGTTCTACGGACTGGTGGGCAACTACGGAATAGCCATCGTGTTCTTGACCATCGTGATCAAGATCCTGCTGCTGCCGCTCACCCAGAAGAGCATGAAGTCCATGAAGGAAATGGCCAAGCTCAAGCCCATGATGGACGATCTCAAGAAGAAGTACGGGGACGACAAGCAGCGGCTGAACCAGGAGATGATGGCGCTTTACAAGTCGCACAAGATTAATCCGATGGGTGGCTGTTTCCCGATGCTCTTACAAATGCCCATCTGGATAGCCCTGTACCGGATGCTTTACTCGGCGGTGGAACTGTACCAGACGCCGTTCATTCCCGGCTGGATCGACGATATGTCTTACCGGGATCCCTACTACATCATGCCCCTGGTCATGGGCCTGTCGATGTTCCTCCAGCAAAGACTCTCGCCTACCAGTGCAGACACCCAGCAGGCCAAGATGATGATGTATGCCATGCCGATATTTTTCACCTTCATCATGCTGTACCTGCCATCGGGTCTGGTCCTCTACATTTTCGTAAACTCGATACTCTCGATAGCCCACCAGCTGATCTACAACAAGATGACCGATAAAACGCCGCCCGGCGCGGGAGTAAAATCCAAGGAAGCCCAGGCAAAGACATGATCCGCGAATTCTTCGGCGACACGATAGAAGAAGCCCTTTCAAAGGCCGGGCTACGCTTCGGCGTGGATGCGCAGAGCCTCGAGTACAGCGTTGTGGAAGCGGAGTTCAAGAGTGCTCTCGGTTCCAGGAAGGTGGCCATACTGGTCAAGGTGCCCGAGAAAGTCCCCGGGGAAAAACCCGCGGAGCCGCCCGCAGAGCCGGCGCCGGAGAAAAAGGCCGGCAGCCGCGAATGGGCCAGGTACGTTTTGGAGGGGATTTTCAGCCGCATGGGAATTCCGGTGAAAATCGACGGCCAGGAGCACGGAGGGAACACGATTCTCACGGTCCAGCTGCCGGAGGGGATTATTGATCTCAGGAGGGGCGAGTCCAGGGAACTGCGCGGCGCCATCCAGCACCTGGTGAACCGGTCCGCCTCGGGAGAAGGGGAGGGCGAGCGGCGGTTCATTGTTGACATCGGCGGCACACTGGAGAGGCGCCGGGAGAAGATGAACGATCTGGCGGGCCAGCTGGCGACCAAGGTGACCAAAAGCCGGAAAACCGTACACGTACACCTGATGGATTCACAGGATCGGCGCATTGTACACACCGCCCTGGCCGATAACCCGTACATTTCCACTACGGCCAGCGGAGAGGCTCAGTTCAGGGTATTGAAGGTGGAGCCCAAAAAGAACCGATGAAGTCCAAGAAGAAGACCAAGCGCGATCGGCTAAAGAGTGCAGCCATTGTGAAACTCAAGTACCAGATGCTGGCCGGAACTGTCGACGACGGTTTTCAAACCGTGTTTGAGGGTGTACTCAAGGACCTCAAGCTTACCGAAGAGGAAGTCGACCGCTACATCGAAGAACACGCCGAGGAGCTCAAGCGGGCCTGCCTGGAAGGAAGCTGATCGCCGGGGCAATTCTTGTGGATGTGCTCGACGACACCATCGTAGCCCGGGGCACGCCTCCGGGTCAGGGAGCGCTGGCGGTGATTCGCATCAGCGGTCCAAAAGCGGGCTCCCTGCTTTCTTTGGTGACGCGCACACCAGGCCCCGGCCCGGTGGAACAGCCGCGCAGGTTGAAACTCGGCTGGGTGGTCGATTCCGAGGGGCGTCGACTGGACGAAGTGCTGGCGGTATTCATGCCGGGCCCGGATTCATATACCGGCGAGGACCTGGGAGAAATACACTGCCACGGGGGAGAAGCCGTGGTTGCGGCAATCCTGAACGAGTTGACCAGTGCGGGGGCGCGAGGGGCGCAGCGGGGCGAGTTCACCCGAAGGGCGCTTATGAACGACAAGATGGACCTCAGCCGGGCCGAGGCGGTTATGCGCTTGATTGCCGCCGGTTCCCGCGAGCAGGTTCTGGGGGCCAACCGGCTACTGGGCGGCGAGGTGGAGAAACTGGCCCGGCGACTGAAAGAGGATCTGCTGGATTCTTTAGCCCGGGTGGAGGCGGAGATAGATTTTTGTGATGAACCGGAAGCTGCCGATGCCGCCCCGAAGACCTTGGAGGGCCTGGTAGACCAGGTCGCGGAACTGCAGGCTTCCATCCGGCGGGTGTCTTTTGAAGAAAACGAAGTTGTAGTTGCGGGCAGGCCCAATGTCGGCAAGTCCAGCCTGGTGAATGCGGTTGCCAAGCGGCCGGTTTCCATCGTTACCCCCGAGCCGGGAACCACCCGGGACGCGGTGCGGACGGGGGTCTTCTTGCGCGGTGCCCGGGTGGATCTGGTCGATACGGCGGGGCAGGGAAACTGCGAACCCGAAGGCGAAGCGGCCCGTGAGGCGGAGCGGGTAGCCAGGGAGAAGGTAGAACGGGCCGGATTCCTGATTTGGGTCACCGATCGTCCGGGGGAACTGGACGACAAGCCTCCGGATCCTTTCGCCGATCGGCCCCTGTCGTTGTTGGTGGTCAACAAGGCCGACCTGATGAGCGCAAAGGATCGCGCCGCGGTCGAGCTGGCCGGTCACCTGTTGGTGTCGGCCAGAACCGGAGAGGGAATCGAAAGACTGTGCGAAGTGCTTGGCCAGCGCTTATGCGAGGCCTATGGTCCGGCCGACGGAATACCTCTGACCTCCCGGCAGGAAGAGGCGCTCGGCAGGATCAGATCCGGCGCACAGCGCGCCAGCTCGGCTATTTCCAGGCGGCAGCCGGAGCTTGCCGTAGTCGACCTGCGAGATGCCTTAGAGGGTGTGGCCGGACTTCTGGGCGAGGGTCTGGAGGACGACGTACTCGACCGTATTTTCAGCGAATTTTGCATTGGAAAGTAACGAAAGTTCCACGTGGAACGACCTCTATGCAGCGTTTCGAAGTCATAGTCGTGGGTGCCGGTCACGCCGGCTGCGAAGCCGCGCTGGCCACCGCGCGGCTGGGACTGGAGACCGCCCTGGTGACTTTGAGCAGGGACAGCGTCGGGGCCATGTCCTGCAACCCGGCTATCGGAGGTTTGGGCAAGAGCCAGATCGTACGTGAGGTCGATGCGCTGGGCGGGGAGATGGGCCGCGCGGCGGACGCCGCCGCCATCCACTTTCGCCGCTTGAACCAGAGCAAGGGTCCGGCAGTTCGCGCCCGCCGGGTTCAGTGCGACATGGGTCGCTACCAGGCTCATCTGCTGAGTGCGCTTGATTCCGAGAAGGCGCTTCAACTGATCGAGGGAATGGCGAATCGCGTGTTGACAAAGGGGAGCGTGGCTTGCGGTGTAGAGCTCGAAGACGGGAGGCGCATCGAATCAGACGCGGTGGTGCTGACTACGGGAACATTCCTGCGGGGGAAGATGCATGTGGGCTTGGAGACCTCCCGGGGCGGTCGCCTGGGAGACCCGCCGGCCGACGGCTTGACCCGAAGCCTCGAATCACTGGGGCTTGAGACCGGGAGGCTGAAGACCGGCACACCCGCCCGCCTGCTGGCGGAATCGATTGATTTTTCGGGCCTCGAGGCGCAGCCGTCGGACGAGGAGGTGCTGGCTTTCGCCCGCAAGGGCAGCATCCGGGTGGATCCGCAAATCAGGTGCTACCTTACCAGGACCAACCCGAAGACCCACGGGATCATCAACTCCGCGCTGGACCGCTCGCCGCTGTTTACCGGCGTAATCGAGGGGACCGGGCCCCGCTACTGTCCGTCCATCGAGGACAAGGTCGTGCGCTTTCCCGACCGGACAAGTCACCAGGTAATTCTTGAGCCCACCGATCACAGCTGCAGGGTGATTTATCCCAATGGAATTTCTACCAGCCTTCCCAAAGACGTGCAGGTGGAGATGATTCACTCCATCTGCGGTATGGAGCGGGCCGAGGTAATCGATTACGGCTACGCGGTCGAGTACGATTTCGTCCCACCCACCCAGCTCGAACGGACCCTGAGGGTGCGCCGGATTCCCGGGTTGTTTCTGGCCGGGCAGATCAACGGAACCAGCGGGTACGAGGAGGCTGCCGGGCAGGGACTGCTGGCCGGGATAAACGCGGCCGCCGGGATACTGGGTCGGGAGCCGCTGGTTCTGAAACGTTCGGAGGCATATATCGGCGTAATGGTGGACGATCTGGTGACTCGCGGAGCCAGCGAGCCCTACCGGATGTTTTCTTCCCGGGCCGAGTTCCGCCTGATGCTGAGGGAGGATAATGCCGCCGAACGGCTGGCTCATCACGCCGAGGCCGTGGGCCTGGTGCCCGAGGAAGATCTGGCGGAAATAAGAGCGGAGCAGAGGCTCCTCCAGGAGCTCGTCGACCACTTGGGCAGTATCCGGTACGAGAAGGACGAGGAAGGCAGAAGGCCCACTTTGGACAAAGTCCTGCGCCGGCCGGGGATTTGCATCCAGGACCTTTCAGAAAGGTTGCCAAGAAGCTTTCCTAAAGACGTTCTCGAGCAGGCGGAGGTCCAGATAAAGTACTCTGGCTACATCGACCGGCAAAATCGCCAGGCTCGCCAGCTGGAAAAAATGGAGAGCCGGAAGATTCCCAAAGGAATCGAGTACTTCAAGGTGCCGGGCCTTTCGAGGGAGCTGGCCGAGAAGCTCGAACGGACCCAGCCGGATACGCTGGGGCAGGCCTCCAGGATCGACGGAATGACGCCCGCGGCGCTGATGGTCCTGTCGGTTTGGATGAAAAAGAACGAAAATGTTCCACGTGGAACAACAGATCGGGGCCGGTCGTGACGGGTGCGGAGGAGACCTTTCAAAGCGTGTTTTTGAAAGGGAGTGAGAGCCTCGATCTCGATCTGCCCCGGGAGGGTGTCGAGAGGCTGGTGGTCCACTTTCGCCTGCTGTGTAAATGGGCCGATCGGGTGAATCTGACCACGATTCGTGATCCGGGGGATATGGCCGAGTTGTTGTATCTGGACTCGGCGGTGCTCCAGCGGCACATCCCGGCCGGAGCCAGTTTGCATGATGTGGGCACCGGCGCGGGGTTTCCCGGGCTGGTCGTCTCGGCGCTGCGGCCCGATGTCCAGGTCACCCTGACCGAAGCCCGGCGCAAGAAGGTGAGCTTCCTGAAGCAAGCCGCCCGCGAGATGGGCATCACTACCGGGCTGGAGATAGTAAACCGCCGCCTGGGCTGGGATGACGCCTCTTCGGAAAGGCTCTGGCCGGAGGTGGTTTCCAGGGCGGCCTTCCCGCCGTCCGAGTGGATCCGCCTGGGGGCCCCGCTGGTGGAGGCCGGGGGCTGCTTGTGGATCTGCACGGGTACGCCGCACCCGCAAGTCGACGATGACGACTCCGGATGGCTCGACGACCTGGAGGACCGGCTGCCGGAGGGCTTCTCCCCCGGTCCGGTCCACGACTACCTGCTGCCGAGAAGCGGCCGGCGCCGCCGCCTGGTGTCGCTGATCAAGAGCGGCTGAGCCTATATTTCTGTTGGCATACCGGGGGGTATGTGGTACAAAACCGCCGTTTTCAGGGTGGGCAGGAATAACATGCGACGAATCATCGCAGTAGCCAACCAGAAGGGCGGGGTGGGCAAGACTACCACGGCGTTGAATCTGGCCGCTTCGCTGGCGGTGGCCGAGCGCCGGGTGCTGCTGGTGGATCTGGACCCCCAGGCCAACGCCACCACCGGGCTGGGATTCGAGCGCGATGAGGAACGCCTGAACCTCTACCAGGTTCTCATGGGGGAGAGCAGCATCGAAGAGATCGCCCTGGACACGGATTTGGAATACCTGAAGTTGGCGCCGTCGGACAACGAGTTGTCCGGGGCCGAGGTGGAGTTGGTCGGAGTGAAAGAACGTGAGCGCGTGTTGTCCAAGGCTCTTGGCGAGGTTGGAGATCGGCATGAATACGTGCTGATCGATTGCCCGCCGTCTTTGGGCCTGCTTACCATCAACGCGCTCACCGCCGCCGATTCGGTGATCATTCCCATTCAGTGCGAGTACTATGCGTTGGAGGGCCTGTCCAATCTGTTGAACACCCTCGACCTGATCAGAAAGGGCCTCAACCCGGATCTGTTTCTGGAGGGGATCTTGCTGACCATGTTCGACGTTCGCAACACGCTGGCTCACCGGGTAGCCGAGGAAGTCCGCGATCACTTTCAGAACGGCCAGGTGTTCAAGACGGTTATTCCCCGTAACGTCCGGTTGTCAGAGGCACCCTCCTTCGGCCAGCCGGCTTTGCTGTACGACGTTCGTTCCAAGGGGGCGCAGTGCTACCTGGCGCTGGCGCGCGAGTTGCTGGGGCTACCCCCAACCGATTGATTATAAAGGAGAATCATGGCACAGAAGGGAAAACGCAAGGCGCTGGGAAGGGGTTTGGGAGCGCTGATACCCATTGATCGGAAAGATGCGGGTTCCCGCCCGGACACCCAGGCGCAGATCTTCCAGTGTCCGCTGGAGAAGCTGATTCCCAACGCGCAGCAGCCACGGCAGAGCTTTTCCGAGCACAAGCTGAAGGAACTGACCGAGAGCGTTAAGGTCAAGGGCGTGATGCATCCGCTGATCGTTCGGGTCAAGGACGGCGGCTACCAGATCGTCACCGGCGAGCGCCGCTGGCGCGCCGCCAAGATGGCCGGCTTGAAGTCGGTTCCGGTTATCGTCAAGGACGTTACCGATTCGGACATGCTCGAACTGGCCTTGATAGAAAACCTTCAGCGTGAGGATCTCAACCCGTTGGAAGAGGCGGATGCCTACCGCCAGCTGATCGAGGAGCATGGTCTCAAGCAGGAAGATCTGGCCAAACGGGTAGGCCGGCAGCGCAGCTCGGTTGCCAACACCTTGCGCCTGTTGAAGCTCCCCGAAGAGGTCCGGCGTTACCTGATGACCGGAGAGCTTTCAATGGGCCATGCCCGGGCAATATTGGGAGTGCATGGCGAACGCGCACAGGTGCAGTTGGCCCGGCAGGTAGTCAAGGGTCGCCTGAGTGTCCGCGAGTGCGAGGAGTTGGTGCGGCGCGTGCCGCCGGCTAAAGGCAAGGCCCAGAAGAGCCCCCGGAAGCAGCGTTACTCGCCCCAGATGTATCGCCTGGTCGAGTCGTTGCAGCGCCGTTTGGGCACCAAGGTGGATATTCACCAGGGAAAGAAAGGCGGCCGGGTGGTAATACACTATTTCAGCCCTGAAGAGCTGGATAACATCATCGGTGTGATCCAGGGAAGATAGCCAGCAATCAAGGAGAAAGAGATGGCCAAGATGAAAGACAACACCCACCCCAGTCTGCGAACGGATGACATCACCACCATCCTGGGAAAGGGATCCGAGTTCGAGGGCAAGCTGAATTTCGAGGGCACTCTGAGGATCGAAGGAGTCTTCTCGGGAGAAATTCACTCCGACTCCGTGCTCGTGGTAGGCGAGGGCGCCAAGGTGTCCGCGGAAGTCGACGTGGGAACCATCGTGATCAACGGAGAGGTGCGCGGGAACGTGAGGGCGAAGTCCGGCGTGGAGATCCGCCACCCCGGCCGCCTGATCGGCAACGTGGAGGCCCCATCCCTGACAATAGAGAAGGGAGTCATCTTCGAGGGCAGCTGCAAGATGGAAAACTTCTCGACCCGCACGGATTCGTTCCTGGCCCCCGCGGACAAGAACAAGGTCAAGAAGGCCGAGGCAACCGAGACGTCCTAGAGCCGGGCCGGTTATTTCTTCGCCTTCTTCCCGGCCCGCTTTCTGGCGGGTTTCTTGTTCAGCTTCTGGTAGCGCTTCTGCTGGTAGTGCTTGGAGCACAATCCCCTGGCCCGGGCGGGGCTCTTACATCCCTTTACCGAGCAGATCTTGGTCTTGCCCTTGGGCCGGCCGCGCTTCTTGCCGGCCGTTGGGGTTTTCTTGACGTCCCGGGAGAGGGCCCGGATGCTTTTCATCAGGCCCGATTTGGCCAGTCCCTCGGCCACTCCCCGGGCCACTTCGGAGCCGATCTGGGAAATAAACGAATCCAGAAGATTCTGGGTAGCGGCTTTTCTGGGCATGAGATCCTCCGTCTGGTTGATAAATTCAAAAACATGTTTTACATGCGGGCGATCTGCTTGTCAAACATTTTTAAAAAAGTTTTTAGTGACCACGCCCAACCAGCCACTGGTATTGACATCCGGCCGTTCGGCTGGTACATGCGGTATGCACTGGAGGTGCCCAATGGGGAGAATCGCATTTGTTATTTTCCTGTTTGCCGGGGTTCTGGCCGCGTCCTGCTCGGGGCAGAAGCGGGAGATCGCCGCCGGGGATTCCACCGGCCGGGAGGGCGAAATGGTTCAGTCGGCGTTTTCCGACGAGATTCTGGAGAAGAAGATAGGCCGCTACAAGCAGGTGCGTGTTCCGTACGACCCGTCAATTTTCAGCGCAAAGGAGCAGAAGGCTGTTGAACTGCTGTATAAGGCCGCGCGGATCATGGACGAGCTCTTCTGGAAGCAGGTTTCCCGTACGGGACCCGAGTTGCGGCAGAAGCTGGAAAACCCCAGGAACAAGTCCGAGCGGATGCTGGCCCACTACCTGGCTATAAACTACGGGCCCTACGATCGTCTGGACAAGATGGAGCCGTTCGTCAAGATTCCCAAAAGACCACTGGGCGCGACTTTTTATCCCCAGGACATGACCAAGGACGAGTTCCTTTCATTCGTCGAAAAACACCCCGGTCAGAAGGAGGCCTTCTCGGGCTGGTTTACGCTCATCCGCAGAAAAGGCAGCGACCTGGTCGCCGTGCCCTACTCGGAGGCCTATGCGGATCGGTTGAAGGGAGCTTCCGGGCTCTTGAAGCAGGCGGCGGACCTGGTAGAGAGCCCGAGCCTGGCCAAATACCTCCGCAGCCGGGCGGATGCGTTCCTTACCGATTCATACCGCCAGAGCGACATGGACTGGATGGACGTGAAAGATTCGCGGCTGGAGGTGACCATCGGCCCCTACGAGGTGTATGAGGATCAACTTTTCAACTACAAGGCGGCATTCGAGTGCTTCATCACCGCCAAGGATCCCGAGGAAAGCCGCAAGCTCGCCAAGGTGGCCGGCTACCTGAAAAAGCTGGAGTCAAACTTGCCCATTGAAGACAAGCACAAGAATTTCGAGCGCGGGGCATCATCGCCAATCCTGGTGACGGATTTGATCTACTCCGCCGGCGACACCCGTGCGGGCGTGCAGACCCTGGCTTTCAACCTTCCCAACGACGAGGTGGTCCGCGAGCAGAAGGGATCCAAGAAGGTAATGCTGAAGAACATCAGCCATGCCAAGTTCGACGCAATATTGAAACCTATCGCCGAGCGGGCGGTCTCGAAGGCGCAGCAGGAATTCGTGACTTTCGATGCCTACTTCAATCACACCCTGATGCACGAGGTATCCCACGGCCTGGGTCCGGGGCTGATTTCCCATAAGGGCCAGCGGGTGCCGGTCAACCTGCTGCTCAAGGAGCAGTACACCACCGTCGAGGAGGCCAAGGCGGACGTGCTGGGTGTCTACAACACACTGTTCTTGATCTCCGAGAAGGAATTTCCCCAGCGGCTGCGTAAAGAGACACTGGTGACCTTTCTGGCGGGCTTTTTCCGCTCGGTTCGCTTCGGGGTGCACGAGTCGCACGGGCGCGCCAACCTGGTTGCCTTCAACTACCTGCTGGAAGGGGGGGCTTATCGCTACCATCCGGGGGAGAAGTGCTTCTCGGTAGACCTGGAAAAAGCGCCCGCGGTCTATGAGGCGCTGGCCAAAGAGATCCTGATGATCCAGGCGCTGGGGGATTACGACCGGGCCAAGGCGTTCGTCGACAAGTACGCCAAGGTGGGTGCGGAGATTCAAGGCGTGCTGGATTCCCTGAAGGACATTCCGGTGGACATCGAACCGCAGTTCGAGATTGAGGAAAAGCTAGGTGGCTAGCGCAGGTGCTCGCTGCGCATCTGATCGAAGAGCTCGGCGCGCTTGCGCCGGATCACGTAGTTACGGATTCTCTCCGCGTCGCCCGCCTCCAGGTGGGTGAACACCACCGCGGTCTTGTGGGTGTTTTCGTCCAGGCGATCGTAGACCACCTTGCCCCGGGCCCGCAGTGGCTGGGCATCATCCGGCAGGCAGAACTCCAGGGTTACCTGGGGCCCGTGGCGCTCGAATGCCCCCGAGGGCTTGATGTAGCACAGACCGCTTTCGCAGATATCCATGGCCCGGGCCAACTGGATGTCGCAGTGGAAATTCTCGTTTATAAACACGTTGATACCAGCTCTGAGGAACTCCCTTCTTTCTTTGGCGGCTTCCATCCGAGACCCTCCTTTCATGTGGTTCTGTGTATCACTATCTCCTACATGTCGGATTGTATCCTACCCATGGCTACCCGTCAAGAAAATGGCCGCAGTTGACAGGCTTACAGGGTGTGGTAAAGGTTCAAAGTCCTTTTTCTGGGAAAACAGGAGGTGCTTGAATGCGCTTTTTCTGTCCGGGGTGTGGAACGAAGTACAACAAGCCAGAGGACCAGATTCCCGAGGGCGGGACTACGGTTACCTGCGAGAAATGCGGTTTCAAGATATCCGTGAAAAGGCCCCGCAGCCGGCAGAAGCTCGTTGAGGCCAAGAAGCCCAAGAAGAAGGTGGACCCGGAAACCGAGCCACCCACGGTCGCACACGATTCCAGGGGTGATCCCACCGAACGGGTCATGCGGTCGGAGCCGCCGCCCAAGGGCAAGGTCCCCCGGCCGCCCGAGGAGCCCGAAGAGGTCACCAGGGAGGAAGAGGTGGTCGAACCCAAGAAATCCCGGCCCAGGAGGAAGGGGTCGGCGCCCGGCAAGATCCTGGGCTACGTTGACAACCTGGGTACCGGCAGGAGCGGAGCCAGTTTCCGGTTCAGAGACCTGTTCTACGCCTTGATGGTGCCGCTGGACTACCGTAAGTTGCTGGTGGTCGGCGCGCTGATTTTCATCGCCAGCTTGATGTTCACCGGCCTGACCTATCTGGGCACCCTTACCAAGAGCACCGTGGGTGTGACCATCGGCCTGGTGCTGGGCGGAGTTCTGTTCTGGGCGCTTACCATGCTGGCGCTGGGTATTTCCACTCACCTGGCCGACCGTGAAATGGTGGAAGGCCGGCGCTTCAAGTTGTCGGAGAGCGTAAAGTTCGTCGTGTCCCGGCCCATGACGGTTCTGGGCACTCCCTTGATCTTCGTGGCGGTCTTCCTGGTTCTTTCCATCGGTGTGACCCTGCTGGCGCTGATAGGCAGGATTCCGTATGCCGGACCCCTGGTGTACGGTCTGTCTTTCCTGGGCACCTTCGTGCTGTCGCTGCTGGCGATTTTGGTATGCATAATGTTCGGCTTGCTGGCCTTCTCTTACTTGCCGGCGGTGGTCCGCGAGGGACTGGGTCCGGTGGCCGGGGCCAAGCGGATGCTGAACATGGTGCGTTCCAATCTCGGTCGCTACATGCTGCACCTGCTGGTTGTCAGCCTGTGCTCCATAGTCCTGTTCATCCTGCTCCAGTTCCTGGTGTCTATGACCATGGCCCACTTGGGGTGGCTGGGGGCCAAGGGCATGGGAGCGGACCTTTCCAGTGTTTTTTTGGAAGTTCCTCTGGGTCTGTTCGGAGTCATGGTGCTGGCGGTGCCGGATCCTCTGATGGCCATGTTCTCGGCCGCGGTGGACGCCGGTTGGCAGTTCAGCGTTGCCGGGTGGCTGGTGGGCCTGGCCCTGCTGCTGGTGTTCTCGCTGGTGTTTTCCTTCGTTCTGGTCTATTTCTCCGGGGCGGGAGTGGTCAATTACCACCTGCTGGTGGCCCGTGAGCAGAAGGCCGAGGACGACTAGGCGCCGCTGGTCATCCCGGTGGCCAGGAGAGTTTGCGGCCGCCCAGGAGATGAAAATGAATGTGAAACACCTCCTGCCCTCCGTCGGAGTTGCAGTTCGCCACCAGGCGGTACCCGCTGGCGTCAACGCCCAGCTGGCCGGCGATCTTCTTGGCCACCAGCAGCATGTGTCCCATGATGGACTCGTGCTCACCGGTGAGATCGTTGAGTGTGGCGATGTGTTCCCTGGGGATGATCAAGATGTGGGCGGGCGCATCGGGTTGGATGTCCTTGAAGGCCAGGCAGATGTCGTCCTGAAAGACGATGTCGGACGGGATCTCCCCGGCCGCGATCTTGCAGAAAATGCAGTCGTTCATGGGTCCGACCTCCCTGCCCGCTGCCTACCACGGGTCGCCCGGCGGGGTCAATTGGCCCTGGGCGCGTGGGTGGCCGGCCTGGTGATTTGGCTGTTTTCTTGTGCCAGCGTGCCCGGGGCCGACGGCAAGGATCTGAGGAGCGTGGTAAAGCGGTTTCACCACGACCTGCGCTGGAAGTACTACGACGAGGCCGCGGCCCGCGTGAATCCCGAGGACTCCCAGGCTTTTCTAGATGATGTCGATGACGAGAAGAACGCGTTGAACATCTCCGCCTGGGAAATCCGCAAGGTGGAGCTTGTCAAGCAGGGCACCGAGGCCAAGATCCGGGTCGGGTTCAAGTACTACCGGATGCCCTCGACCGTAGTTGAGTCTGAAACCTGCGAGCAGATCTGGCGGAAGATGGGCGAGACCTGGCTCTTGTTCTCGCAGGATAAGGGGCCTTTCGTCCTGCCGCCCCCGGACGCAGGCAAGAAAGCTCCCGGTGGCGCCGAGGATGCACCTGCCCCCTGAAGATCTGCAGTTGCTCTACGAGGATGATGCCATTCTGGCGGTAGCCAAGCCGGCCGGCCTGCACGTTTTTTCATCGAGCCGCGGCGAGCGTGAGTCACTCTGGTCCCGCCTCAAGGAGATCCGGCCCGGTCTGGCCGGGGTAGGGGATCCGTCGGCTCCGGCTTTTGTCCACCGGCTGGATCGGGGAACCTCCGGAGTCCTGCTGGCGGCCCGGACCGGTCCGGTTTACCGGAGGCTGCGCGCGGCTTTCGAGGAGGGAGAGATCGAAAAGGTTTACCTGGCCCTGGTGGAAGGCGAGTTGACGGAGGCGATCGAAGTTGAACTGCCCATCGGTTCGCGCTATCGCCGTTCCGCGAAAGTGCAGGTGCAGCTTCCCGGCCGGAGGCTGCGCGGGGTCCGGCCGGCGTGGACGGGGATCGAGCCGCTTGCAGTCGGCGACGATTTCAGCCTGTGCCGGGTGAAGATCCTTACCGGGGTTCGTCATCAGATCCGGGCGCACCTGAGTCACTTGAAACACCCGGTCGTCGGGGACCGCGACTACGGAGCCGTCCGGGATATTTTGGGACTGGAGTCGCGCACGTTTCTCCACGCCTGGCAGATTCGCCTGCCGCACCCGGTTTCCGGTTCCGATTTGCAGATTGCCTGCCCCCTCCCGGAAGATCTTTTACATATACTGAAAGAACTCGGTCTGGATGCGCCCCCCGGGGCTTGACGGATCAGTTCCGGCCTGTTACGTTTACGTCCGAAAAGGGAGGCGGACCAGATGAAGGATAAGATTGCATCCAGTGGGGCGGCCCGGACCATAGAAGTCTGGATGAAGGATCGGGTCGAGTTCCACCGGCGATATTTGAGCGAGCCCACCCATGGCGGGGTGATGGTGTCGGTCAAAGAAACCGTCGAGACCGGCGAGGTTTTAGAAGTGGCCATCAACTTCGCCGACACCGGCCAGGTTCACAGCCTGCGCGGGCTGGTGCTGTGGTGCCGGGACGCCAAGGAAGATCTGTTGCACGTGGGCGTGGGCTTCTTCGCCTCGGAGTCGGAAAAGCGCGAACGGCTGTTGTCCCGCTTCATCGAGCCGAAGAAGGGGATCACCGAGCGTCGCGAACCGCGTTACGCCACCACCCTGAAGGTGACCTACCAGACGACAACGGATTTCGTGGTTGACTACACCCGTAACATTTCCTCGGGGGGGCTCTTCGTCGACGGGCGCCGCGCGCCGGATATCGGTACGGAGATCCTTTTCAAGCTGTACCCGCCCGGCCATGATAATCCCATCGACCTCACCGGCAGGGTGGCCTGGAAACGCCCCAGCGGCGGGTTCGGGGTGCGGTTCACCAAGACCAGCAGCCGGATCCGCAGCCGGCTGGATCAACTGGTCCGCACGGTGGCCATCGGCGCCCCGGTGGATGCCGGCGCGCCGGTATTCGAAGAAGTCACTCCCGCCTAGTCTGGACTATAACAAGCGCTGGAGCAGTTCGCGGACATGGGGCAGGATGTCCTGCCGCTCGTCGGGGGTCAGGCGGATACGCACCCGGCCGGCCCGGTCGACCGACAGGCGCTCGGATTGTTCCTTGGCCAGGCGCACCAGCCTGGCGGGATCCGGGGGACGGGCGGGATCGAATTTCAGGGTCAGGACGCCGCCCTTCATTTCCAACGCGAGGAAACCGGCCGTTTTCATCTGGGTTTTGACCGCCATGAGCTCACAGAGGGTTTTCACCTCCCCGGGCTCCGGACCGAATCGGTCGACGATTTCGCGCTCTACTTCGTAAACATCATCGTCGGTATTCGCGCGCGCGAGGCGCGCGTATATATCCAGGCGCTGATCCACGTCCGGAACATAGTCGTCGGGCAGGTACCCCGCCACCGGCAGGGAGATCTCCGGTTCGACCCCGTTGGCGGCGGAAGCCGACCGGCTGCCCCGGCTCTCCATCACCGCGCGTTCCAGCAGCCGGCTGTACATCTCGAACCCCACCGCCGAGATGTGCCCGGACTGGGCCTTGCCCAGCAGGTTGCCCGCGCCGCGGATCTCCAGATCCTGGGAGGCGATCCGGTAGCCCGAGCCCAGCTCGGTGAAGTCGGACAGCGCCTCGAGCCGCTTGCGGGCGTCGGGGGTGATGGTGGAAAGTCCGGGGATCAGCAAATAGGCGTAAGCCCGTTCGACCGAGCGTCCGACCCGACCGCGGATCTGGTAGAGCTGCGAGAGGCCGAAGTGGTCCGCGCGGTTTATGATGATTGTGTTGGCCGAGGGAATGTCCAGCCCGGATTCGATGATGGAAGTACACACCAGCACGTCGATCTCCCGGCGGATGAAACCGGCCATCACCTGTTCCAGCCGGCGCTCGCCCATTTTCCCGTGGGCCATGGCGGTGCGGACCCCGGGGATGATCCGCCGCAGGTATTTCTCCATGGCCGGCAGGCTGCGTACCCAGTTGTGCAGGAAGAAAATCTGCCCGCCCCGTGACAGCTCCCGGCGGATGGCTTCCTCAATCACCCGGCCGCTGAAGCGGGAGATCAGGGTGCGGATGCTCCGGCGTCCCGGGGGAGGAGTGCGGATGACGCTGATGTCGCGGAGGCCGGTCAGGGACATCTGCAGGGTGCGCGGAAGCGGGGTGGCGGTCATGGTCAGGACGTCCGCCTCTTGTTTGAAAGTCTTCAGTTTCTCCTTGTGCCGCACGCCGAAACGATGCTCCTCGTCAACGACCACCAGGCCCAGTGACTTGAAGCTGACGTCGTCACCCAGGAGCCGGTGGGTTCCCACCACAACGTCGATCTTGCCTTCGGCCAGGTCGGCGAGGACGGCCTTCTGTTCCGAGGGTTTGACCAAGCGGCTAAGCATCTCGATCCGCACCGCCCTGGAACCCAGCCGGGCACGGAAGGTTTCCAGGTGCTGGAGGCCCAGAACCGTGGTGGGCACCATCACGGCGGTCTGCCTCCCGGAGAGGGCGTGGAGGTAGGCGGCCCGGATGGCCACCTCGGTCTTGCCGAAACCAACGTCGCCGCACACCAGACGGTCCATTGCCCGTTGCGAAGTGATGTCGTCGATCACTTCCTGGATGGCCCGCTGTTGATCGTCGGTCTCCTCGAAGGCGAAGGAAGCCTGGAGCGAGTGGTAGTCATCTCCGGGCGGTGCAATGGCCAGGCCCGGGCGGGCCCGGCGGGCGGCGTGCAGGCGGATCAACTGATCGGCGATCTCCAGCAGCGCCTGGTGTACCTTTTGCTTGGCGCGATCCCAGGCCTTGCCTCCCAGCTTGGAAAGCGGGGGGCGGCTTCCCTCGGGCCCCCGATAGCGCTCGATGAGGTTCATACGGGTGACCGGCAGGTAGAGCCGGTCGCCGCCGCGGTATTCCAGCAGCAGGTAGTCCCCCTCGGAACCCGCCACCTCCAGCTTGCACAGCCCCTTGAACCGCCCGATGCCGAAGTCGACGTGCACCACCAGATCGCCGGCCTTGAGAGCGGCCAGACGTACTCCTGCCAGGACCGGCCGCGCCCGGCGGACCGGCTGCCCGAACACCTCCGCGTCGGGCAGAAATCCGGTGCCGGCCTCCACGCAGACGAACCCGCCGGGCAGGTCACCCCTGACTATCAGGACGTGGTCGGGCGCCCGGCGACCGAGCGTCCATTCGGGGTCGCAGGGCTGCTCTTCGATCCGGGCGGGGATGTTCCTGCGCCGCAGCATGCCGGCCAGTTCCCGTGCCCGGTCCGGGCGGGAGGCCACCATGACCGGGAAGGCACCCTGCTGGCGCCAGCCGTCCAGAAGCTCGGCGGCGGGCGCGAAGGGGTCGGCGGACTCCTGGCCGGAGACTATTCGGTCGCGGAGGCCGGATACGTCTTCGCAGGTCAGGTGTATCTGGGGAAGGTCGTCCGGGTAGACGCCCAGGACGACGTGCTGCAGATCCTGGATGTTGCGCTTCACCTCTTCGGGGGTGAGCAGCACACTGGCCGGGGGAAAGACCAGGTTTCCCGAGGACGCCGACTCTTCGTGGGCGCCGACCGCTCGCTGCCAGGCGTCATCGGCCGCGCCGAACACTGCGCCGGCGTCGTCTAGAAGCACCCGCACCCGGCCCTTGAGGAAGTCAAACAGCGAATCCAGAGAAGGATGGAAGGCCGGCAGGAGTGACTCAATCCCGAAGAACCACAAGCCTTCCCGCAAGGCACGCTTGAAGGGAACCAACCGGTGGGCGGGCAGGTCCAGTTCATCGGCAACCCTGGTTATCGTTGCCAGTGCCTTTTGCCGGGACTCGTCGTCCAGGGCGATCTCCCTGACCGGGCCCAGAAAGACGCTGTCCAGGCGGGCAACGGTACGCTGGGACTGGGGGTCGAAACTGCGGATGGACTCCACCTCGTCACCGAGCAACTCGAGCCGGACCGGCAGAGGCAGCAACGGCGAGTAAAGATCGACTATGCCTCCGCGAATGGCGAAGGAACCCGGATCCTCGACCAGGGGAACGTGCAGATATCCCGCCCGGATGAGCTTTTGGGCCAGTTCCCGGCGATCGATCTCCTGGCCCTTCAGGATCAGCTGACTGCCGACGTCCAGTGCTTTTTGGGGCATGGTCAGGCGCATCAGCGACTGTACGCTGGAGATCAGAAGATCCGGTGGGTCGGCGTGAAAGAGCCTGAACAGGGTGGATAGCCTTTCGGCCAGGACGAAGCGATCCGGGGATGCCTCGTGGTAGGGATGGGGCTGATGCAGGGGGAAGTGCTGGATCTCCACCCCGAAGGGGTCCGCGGGATCCTGGTCTTTGGCTCCCATGAAGAAACCGGCGGATCGGCAGGCCTCCTCCGCGGATTGCTCGTCTGGGAGGATCCACAAGAGCGGTTTGTCCGAGAGGCGAGCCAGGGCCGCCGCCAGCCAGGGCCGCGCGTTTCTGGAAATGCCCCCGAGCCTAACCCGCCCGGAATCCCGCAGATGCCCGATGACGGGGGCCAGGAGCTGGCGCAGGTCTTGACGCGGCCGGGTGGAATCCATCCCGCCGAGCATAGAAAAACTGGGCCGGGGGGGCAATGGACTTGACGCCAGGAGCGGGGAGGCCTTATTATGGAAGCAATTGGGGGCAGCTGGTAGGGACTTCACGGGACAAACTTTGCAGGAGCACAGATGGCCTACGACCGGCCTAGTTGGAAAGAGATTGACCGGATGCGGGATAAATCCGGTCGGCGCAAGAAACGCGAGAAGAAAGACCACGAGATTCGCGAGCACTCCACCCGCTACGACAAGTACAAGAAGGACCTTAACCGCCTTTTCGATCAGGGCCTGGCCGGGGAGCTGCTGAAGAAGCAGACTACGGAGAAACCCAAAGAGCCCGAATTGCCCAAGCCTGCCGCCAAGGACAAATCCAAGTCCAAGGCTGCGGTGATCACCCGCAAGGCCAAGGAGGGCCGTATTCCCAAGGACACCTCGGCGGGTACCAGCCGGCTGAAGCTGATCCGCAGCGTCGTCGACGCCGATGATTCCGAGAGCCTGGTCAAGGCCGTGGGCGAGCTGAGCGAGAGGTTCGGGCTTCCCGATGATTGGGAGGTGTTGATCCGCGTCCTGGAACACCCCGACGAGAAGATCGTCTTGCAGGCGGTTACCAAGATGAAGGCCCTGCTTCCCAAGACCGCCAAGATCCCCCGCCGCTTCACTCTGCGCGAGCGCCTGCGCTCCATCGGCCAGACCGCGGCGGACGGGGAGCTGCGTCAGTTGGCTGCGGAGATGGAAGAGTCGATGTAGCCGGGGGATCAGTCCTCGAGAATCTTGTCCATGGTGTCTTCGGTCCGGGCGACCCCGATCTTGGCTATGATTTCCTTTACCTTGGGGTAGTCGTTCAGGACTTCCAGTACGATCTGCTTGGGGATCTTCAAGACCGACAGCTGACCTCTGGCGGCCACCGTGGCCGACCGGGGCTGGTTGGTGATAACGGCCATCTCTCCGAAGAAAGCGCCGTCGCAGAGCTCGGCCACCGGCTTCTGGGCGCCCAGGTCATCCACCCGTACCGATGCGATTCCATCCACGATTATGTACAGGGCATCCCCGGGCTCCCCCTCTTTCACCACTACCGAGTCGTTTTGAAAGGTTATGGCCTCGGCGGCGTCTAAAAGCCTCCGGCGGCCCGTGGTGTCAAGCATCCTTAGAATTCGGGCATTTGCGAAGAACCGCAGCGTGTTTTCCAGGTCGGGCATTTCGCCTCCCGGGATGAATGCTCCCACACAATCCCGCCTGGGGTCACGGTTTTTTTGTTTACATGTGGGCAAATGTATGACAGAGTCTGCCGGCTTTAACCTCTTTTTACCCAGTGGGTGGAGTTGAAAATGAAAATGATGTGGAAGTCGGTATTGGTTCTGGCGGTTTTAATGCAGTTTTGCACCGTCGCTTGTGATGATCCCAAATTGTCCAGTTGGGCTGACAACGTCTGGATGGTTCAGATCGTGGTCAATCCGATGAAAAATCAGTACGACATCGGCGACGTGGTTACGCTCAGCTATGTCGTCCTCGATCGTTACGGACAGCAGATCAGCGGCATCGGGGCCACCTGGGAAAACCCGGCGGCCCAGGACGTGCTGGCCCACGGCAACCAGCAATTCGAGTTCATCAAGGTAGGGGCATTTTCCTGGAAAGTAACCCTGGAGCCGCCCTTTGATCTGTCGGATACGGTTACCCTGAACGTTCCCCAATTTCCTTCCACGGTGGAGATCACCGTCGATCCCGACCGGCAATCCTACGTGGTCGACGACCAGGTGGCCCTCGGATGCCTGGTGCGTGATCAGTACGGAGCGGAGATGCCCGGAGTCGACGTGACCTGGCAGAACCCGGCTCCCGGCGGGATCCAGGACGACGGCAATCAGAATTTCACCTTCATCCAGGAGGGCCTCTTCACCTGGGTCTGCTCCTTGACCGCCGATCCGGCCATCAACGACACCCGCACCCTGACGGTGGACGGCACCGGTCCGGTGGTGGTCTTCGAGGTGCCCGAGCGCGGCGACACCATCTTGAAGAGCGGCGCGGACGCGCAAATCACCGTGTCGGGGACGGTGACCGACGCGGCCTCCAACGTGGCCTCGTTGACCATTCGCACCAACGCCATGGCCGCCACCGCAGTGACCCCCGGGGCGGGCGGAAGCTTCTCACTGGTGACCCCGGCAGTGCCCGGGCTCAACGTGGTGGTTGCCGAAGCGGTCGATTCGGTGGGCAACAAAAGCACCACCACCCGGGCCTACCACTACTCCTCGGGCTTCTTCGACTACCAGTCCGGCGTATTGCTGGACGACACCTTCTACGCGCTGCTGACCGACGCGGCTCTGGATCACGGTGTTCCTCCCGGCTACGACCCGTGCAACTACGACGCCAGCGACATTTACGCTTGCAGCGAGATAACCGACGTGGCCTCCCTTCTCGAACTGGCGCTGAACAATCTGGATTTCTCCTCGACGCTGCCCGGCCAGCAATTCCATTTCCCCCTGGTCGACGAGCGCTGGGACCTGTTCGACCTGACCGCGGACATCACCGCCAAGGCCCGCCTGGAAGGCGTCTTCGACCTGGATTTCTCCTTCGAGGAGATCGAGCCGGGTCTGGCCAAGGTGGAGGAGTTCAGAAGCGTCGACGGCGGGGTCCACGCGGTCATCTCCTACAGCACCTACACCGACTCCCTGGGCGTGGAGCACCCCGGCCTGAACGTCGAGTTGGGGATGACCGGAACTTTGACCTTCAAGGTAATAGCGGACGTGACCGCTACCAACGCGGCAGACCAACTGTTCATGTGCGGGGCAGCCGAGCTGATATGCAGCGGCGGGGTCTGCCTGAGCGACTACCTGGAAACCTGCGTTACCTTGTTTCATCCCGGCGATGATCCCACTCCCATAGCCCAGAGCGTCTCCACCATCTCCACGCCGCTTTTGGCCGGAATGAGCTTCGAGACCATGACCGCCGACGTGGACCTGGAAGTGGGCCTGGACGGGGTCAATAAGCCCTACGTCACCCT
>Ga0272442_10000460_pt1 | contig 65484 bp, 45 predicted proteins | sample SSMForm2O_FD_200262 | JGI IMG/M metagenome (GOLD analysis project Ga0272442, IMG submission 200262) | Marine sediment archaeal communities from Little Sippewissett salt marsh, Falmouth, MA, United States - SSM-Form-2O | ecosystem: Environmental > Aquatic > Marine > Wetlands > Sediment ...
TATTAATGAAACACACATCTCCGTGCGTTTCGAAGTAAAGACGACGGGAATCCTTCGACCACTGGGGCCAATTTCCAGATGCAACTTTCCTGGATTGTCCCCCCTTTGCCGAAACGATACAAACATTTTGATTGAGATCTCTAAATGCAATGTATTTGCCATCCGGGGACCAGGCCGCACAGTTTCTGTAGGCGGATGTAATATGGCGCTCTTGACCTGATTCGATGTTAATAATTTTAAGAGCCACCTTCCTCGGGACGATGGACGGGGCGTCATCCTGCATCGTCTTTGTCATTCCTCCATACGATCCTATCCATCCAAAAAGGAGCTCTTTGCCATCGGGCGACATACCCCATAGCATGAAGCATTGTCTCTGGAGCTGGATAAGTGTGGCTTGATCTGCAAAGGCATGATAGCACTGGGCTGTTCTTAACATATGAGCAAATGGAGCCAGTTGTGCCATCTCTGGGGGAATTTCAACAGTCCGGCTTTTATTTAAGTTGTCAAACACATAAGCGGCCGCGCTTTGATCGAAACGATAATCCCATTCATGGCTCGTTTGCACGAACGATCTATATTTCTTTTTCGCTTCGTCGAAGTCTTTCATTTCCAGTAAAAAGGTAAAGATATTGAAGCGATGCACGCGTTCTTTTGGATTCAATTCGGCACAACGTCGGGCATCGGCGAGTGCGGAGGCATGATGGTCCATGATTGTATAGGTCTTATACCTTTGGTGATAGAGTTCGCACAGATCTTGCTTACTCTCGAACAACGCAATCGCGCGTGTATGGTCTGCAACGGCTTCCTCGAAACGACCGGATTCCCGCCGTAAGATGGCGCGTATCGCATAGCCCAGAGAATCTGCCGAACGCAGAGCGATAAGTGCCTCTACATCTTCAACCATCTTTTCATCTTGACCTAAACTATAATAAGTCAGCACACGTGCCTTACGGGATGGATAGTGAGTCGGGTCGAGTTCGATTGCCCGGTCCAGCCATTTCAGAGCCTCCTGAGTATTAAGGGAAGTCATGGCCCGTAGGGAATAGGCCTCCGCCGTATCCGGCAGCATCGATGCGGCGAGCGCTTCATATTCAACCGCTTTGGGATCATCAACACCCATATTGACTCGGGCCAGCAGGTAATACGCCGCTCCGGCGATCTCCGGTTCTTCTTTCGTTAATGGCAGCAGTTGAGCTTCTGCATCTTTGGATTGTCCCAATTCAACGAGCAACCGGGCCTTGAGTAGTGGCGCTTTGGGTTCCGAGTTTTGTGCATCGAGAACGGTGTTGATTTCATTCAACGCCGCTTTGTAGCGGCCTTCGGCATATAATCTTTGGGCGGTCGAGAGCTTCGTGTCGATTTCGACTTTATTTTCCAGTTGCGTCACGGTGTTCAGAGCTTGGCGCATGCGGAGATACAACGAGGTGCTGATGATTAATCCCAAGATGATTGACGCAATGACGGCTGCGCTTGCCGTCACCAACACGCGGTGTCGTTTGACGAATTTCCTGATGCGATAGGTCGCACGCGGCGGGCCGGCCAGGACCGGCTCGTTGTTCAGGTAGCGCTTGATGTCGGCGGCGAATTCGTTGATCGTGTCGTAACGCCGGTCGCGGTCCTTCTCCAGCGTCTTCATCACGATCCAGTCCAGATCGTCGCGGATCAGCTTGTGAAGGGCTTCCGGACTCGTATTGCGATACTTGGCCACATCGAGGAGTGCCTCGCCTAAAGTGCTGATCTTGGTGGATGGCCGGGCCGGCTCTTCCTCGCGGATGATTCGCTGCATCTCTTCGTAGCTCTTGCTCAGAAGATATTTCGAGTCAAAGGGCGGCGAACCGGTCAAAAGTTCATAGAGAAGCGTACCTAACGAGAAGACGTCCGTGCGGATGTCGATATCCAAGCCGCTCATTTCCGCCTGCTCGGGGCTCATGTAGGCCGGCGTGCCGATCATCTGGGCGTAGCGCGTGAAGAGCGTTTTTTCCGTGAGCCGGCGGTTGACGGCCTTGGCGATGCCGAAATCGATCACTTTGGGAACGGGTACACCGTCGTGCAGCGTGACCATGACGTTCGTGGGTTTGATGTCGCGATGGATGATGCCCTTCTGGTGAGCGTGCTGCACAGCCTGACAAACCTGTACAAACAACTCCAGCCGCTCATGTGTGCTCAGGTTGTTGATATCACAAAAGTCGGTGATCGAGGCCCCTTTAACGAGCTCCATCACGAAATAGGGCCGGCCTGTGTCGGTCGCCCCGGCGTCCAGCACCCTGGCGATATTCGGATGATCCATCATGGCCAACGCCTGGCGTTCCGCCTCAAATCGGGCGATCACCGACTTGGTATCCATACCCAATTTGATGATTTTCAGCGCCACTTTCCGGCGTATCGGCTCTTGCTGTTCGGCCATGTAAACAACGGCCATGCCCCCTTCGCCGATCTGCTCGAGGAGCTTGTAGCGTCCGATGACCGTACCGGGCTGCTCGGTAATCGGTAAATCGAGAACATCTTCGGCATCCAGCCCCGGCGGTTCAAGAAAGCCGCCCGCTTCATTGTGGGCCTTGAGCAGATTCTCTATTTTATCACGGAGGCCGGCGTCATTCCCACAGGCCCGGCCGAGGTAGGCCGAACGTTCGTCATCCGTCTGTTTTTCAAGGGCTTCTGAAAAGATGGTTTTAATGTCTTTAACGTCCTGTCTCATAAAACGACCTCTTGGTTATTCATGCCTCTATTTGGTAATGCGATATTCGTAACGAAAGTGCGACACAGAAAATCTACAGATTTGAAAAATCCTCCCGCCGGGATACGAAAACAGTTATTACGCCTTCGTGATTTCCTGATATAGCCACGCCTTGGCGTAGGCCCAGTTGCGGTCCGCGGTTCGGCGGGATATTCCCAAGACGGCCGCGACCTGTTCGAGGGTTAGACCGGCAAAAAAACGCATTTTGACCAGCTCGGCGGCGGCCGAGTCTTCTTGAGCGAGCTTGGAAAGTGCCTCATCCAGCGCGATAAGGTCGATGGAAGGGCCTTCGATGGCGATATCCACGTCGTCCAGTTCGACCTTCCGGCGGTCGGCACCGTGTTTGAGGCGTTGTTTTCGGCGGGCGTTTTCGATCAGGATGCGTCGCATGGCTTCGGCGGCGGCGGCAAAAAAATGGGCTCGATTTGACCAACTTCCGGCTTCGCAGCCCACTAGCCGAATATAGGCTTCGTGAACGAGTGCCGTGGCTTGCAACGTCTGGCCAGGCGCTTCCTGTGCCATCTTTTGGGTGGCCAGGCGGCGCAGCTCCTCGTAAACCAATGGAAGCAACTCCTTGGCGGCGTTGGCGTCGCCCCGCTCAATCGCGCTTAATATACGCGTCACATCACTCATCAGTCTCCCACTTTCCGGTTGTAGCGTAACGAAAATTGCCGGAACTGTCAAATAATCATGAGTTTGTGGGTTTTTGCCTATAAAAAACTATTTTCTTGTAACAAAGGGCTATCCCTAAGCGTCTGACTAAATAGGTGTGTGTGCGCCGTCGTTGTCGGCGAAAATTTGACATGAAAAGGTATTCGGATTAATATAAGCTATTTATTATAAAACACTTATAGTTAGAAGATGTTTTTTTAGAAGCGTCTGGGAGATTCAGCTTGGAGACGAACGGGAATAGAAAGAGAAAGCTGGGGGAGCTACTTTGTGAAAAAGCCTACTTAGATGAGTCCCGACTTGAATTGGCTCTTGCCGAGCAAAAAGTCGAACACCGGCGTTTGGGCGAGATTCTGGTGGATCTCGGCTATATCACGCAAGCCCAGCTTCATGAAGCACTTGCGCTTCAGGCGGGGATCGAAAGGGTCATCCTGGATCATATTTCCATCGGCGGCGATCTGATCGCTCTGGTTCCCGCCGAATTGGTTAGCCGGTACAATATTCTGCCGCTCCGGCGGGAAAACGGGCGGCTGGTGATTGCCATGACCGATCCGTTTCAGCCCCAGGTGATGGAGGATTTGCGACTGGTGACCGGATGCTCGGTCCGGAGGTATTACGCCGATCCGAAGGAAATGGAGAACGCGATCCTGAAGTTTTATGGAAGCAATGTAGCCCGGATGCTGGATGATCTGGCCCCCGCCGAGCAGGCAGCGGAAATTGAAGTTGAGGGCAACGGAGACTATTCGGCCGCTAAACTACAACAAATGGCCCGGGAGCCGTCGCTGGTCAACCTGGTGAACCTGGTGATCCTCGAGGCAATTGAAGCCCGCGCCAGCGATATTCACATCGAGCCGTTCGAGCACGAAGTGAAGATTAAGTATCGCATCGACGGCCTGCTCGTCGAGCGAACGCCCTGCTCGAAGCGGCTTCAGGCGGCCATCGTTTCGCGATTGAAGATCATGGCCGACATGAATATTGCCGAGCGTTTTGTGCCGCAGGACGGGCATATTGAGTTCGTCGGCAAGCATGGCCGGATCGACCTTCGTGTCTCGACCGTACCGACGGTGTGGGGCGAAGCTATTCAACTGAGAATTTTGGACCGCACTGCCTCGCTCATGCAACTGCACGATTTGGGAATGAATGACGAATGCCTGGAGGGTTTCTCGAAATGCCTTCGACGAACGAACGGGATCGTGTTGGTCACAGGCCCGACCGGGTGCGGCAAGACGACGACCCTTTACGCCGCGCTGAATAAAATCTATTCCCCGTCCGTCAAAATGATCACGATCGAAGATCCCGTGGAGTATCAGCTTGAAGGCATCAACCAGATGCCGGTCAATCCGAAAAGAGGATTGACGTTCGCGACGGGCCTGAGGCATATTCTTCGACACGATCCGGACATCGTTATGGTGGGTGAAATTCGCGATAAAGAGACGGCCAATATCGCGATCCGTGCGGCGCTCACCGGGCATTTGGTTTTCTCAACCCTTCATACGAACGACGCGCCGGGTGCGGTCACGCGACTGATTGACATGGGCGTGGAGCCCTTCCTGCTGGCCAGCTCCCTGGAGGCCGTGCTGGCTCAAAGACTTGTTCGCAATATTTGCCCCCACTGCAAGAAGCCATACAAACCGGACGAAAACCTCATCAAAAGCCTGAACGGCTCAATGGATATCGATCCCGGTACAAAGTTCTATCACGGTATCGGCTGCAATGAGTGCAATCAGACCGGTATGACCGGGCGAACGGGAATTTATGAGCTGCTCAGGATTACCGGCACACTCCGGGAACTGATCGCGGCCAAGCCCACCACGGAACAGATCATCAGGGCCGCGCCGGCGGACCACGTCAGCATGGTGCACGACGGTCTGACCAAAGTGCTGGAAGGCGTCACAACGCCCGAGGAGATCTTCCGCGTCGCCAAGAGTATCGGCGAGGACGAATAGTGTGAAGCGGTTTGACACGCGAGAGAGACGATTCGAAAGGTGCGATATTTAAATTGGGCCAGTTTTCCTACAAAGCAGTCGATAAAAGCGGCGGACACATCACGGGCACGATTGAGGCGACCGATCGCCGGGGCGCCGTCGTTGCATTGACGAACCAGGGGCATTTTGTCACCGAGTTGATCGAGCAGGCCCGCCCCCGGGCCGGCCTCAGCGGTCGGAGCGTAGCTTTAGATCTCGGCCGGCTGCTGCAATTTCGCTCGCAGCGCGTCACCAGCAAGGACATTCTGGCCATCACCACCCAGCTCAGCACCGCCTTGCGAGCGGGGCTGCCGTTGCTGACCGGGATCGAGCTGATTCGCAAACAGCAGCACAAGGCGGGGGCAAGAGAATTACTCGGTGATCTTGCCGAGTCGGTCAGCACCGGACACGCCCTTTCGGACGCGATGGCCAAGCATGAACGAGTATTCAGCCCTTTGTACATTTCGATGATCAAAGTCGGTGAAACGGGAGGGATTCTCGAACAGACCTCCTCCCAATTGGCGGAGATGCTGACGCGGGAAGAGAAAATCAAGACGAACATGAAAAACGCTTCGGCGTATCCGCTCTTTGTTTTGTTCCTTGGACTGGCGTCCGTGATTCTCGTCATGACCGTGATCTTGCCGCGGATCATATCCACCCTGGCGGCCGACCTGTCCCTGCTGCCCCTGCCCACGCGGATCCTCATGGGGATGAGCGGATTTATCAAGGATTTATTTACGACGTTCTTTGGGTGGATGGTCCTGGCCGCTGTCATCGCGGGAGTGGTTTACCTCAGGAAATGGATACGAACGGAGGGGCGTCTGAAGTACGATGCGTTTAAGCTGAGGATTCCCATTATGGGATCGGTTTTACGGACGATCTCGGTGGGCCGTTTTGCACGGACGCTCGGCGCGCTGACGATGGGCGGCGTCACCATCCTCGAGGCCCTGAAAGTCGTTCGCGATACGCTTGGCAACGAACTGCTCGGCACCGAGATCGATACCGTCGCGGAGAAGGTCAAGCGGGGCGAACCGCTGGCGGATCCCCTGGAGGCATCGGGGTATTTTCCGCCATTGCTCGTGCAGATCGTTTCGGTTGGCGAACAGACGGGAAAGCTCGATGAATTGTTGCTAAACGCCGCCGACACGTTCGATGACGAGGCGGACTCGGCGATTAACCGGTTTATGGCGATTTTCCCCGCGCTGTTGATCTTGCTGTTGGCGCTGGTCATCGGTTTTATCATCGTTGCGACATTGTTACCTATTATGATGATGCAGCTTGGAGGCGGGGCGCTCGGGCGCTGATGAACGGCACGATAAACGATTCGCAAGAGAATATATTTTAAGGTAAGAAAAATGAAACGGAAAAAAAGAAACAAGAAAAGAAAGGCATTTACACTTGTCGAATTGCTCGTCGTTGTCCTGATTATTTCGATGCTGGCGGTGTTCGTTACACCGAGATTATCCAACATTCTCGGCAAAACCAAGGCGGACCTCACTCGGGCGAAAATGGCCAGAGTCGAGGATGCCCTTGGACGGTTTTATATAGATTGCGGGCGCTATCCGGATGATTCCGAGGGGCTTGAGGTGTTGATCATGCCGCCGTCGGAAATGGAGGAAGACAAGTGGAACGGTCCGTACTGTAAAGCCAGCGATTTGATGGATTTGTGGGACAATCCCTATATTTATATCGCGGAAGGCGAAATCAATCCGGGTAGTTTTGATCTGATCAGCTACGGGCAGGACGGCATGGAAGGCGGCGAAGGGGACAACGAGGACATCATTAATGAGTAGGTGAAAGCTAAAAATGCCTAAAGTTTAAAGTGCCTAAAGTTAAAAGTGGCAAAGGCACAGAGGGGCAAAGTGAATGAATAAGGAATATCCAGCAAGGCAAATCGAATTTAGACGTTTGCCGTTTTGCATTCGGTATTCTGTTTTCTGTATTTTTTTATAACTTTAGTTCACTTTAGCTCACGTTAGGCACTTTAGCTCACTTAATTTTGTTTTAGGCTTATGCGAAATACGAGATACAAGATACGAGATACGAGATGGGGCTTTACCCTCGCAGAAGTCCTGTTGGTGGTTCTACTCATCGGACTGATTGCCAGCGCGGGAACCGGTATGTACGTCGGTACGTTTAAAAGTATGAAAGTCAGAAAAGCCGCACAGGATTTTCTCCTGACGGCGCAGTACGCAAGGATTATGGCGATGGAACGGCAAACGCCCTATCGGATGGAGCTCGATTTGGCCAATCAGGGATTCTGGCTGACCACCTTGCAGTGGGATGAACAGAGCGAGCAGGTGGGGCTTCAGATCGTCAGGGACGTCTTTTGCAAACCGGTGCAATTTGAAGGGGACGTCACTTTCGAGGATGTTGGGATCGTGCCGAGCGAATGGGACATCGAGTCGGAAAGTGAGGAGCAGCAGACGATTGTCTTTTCACCGAACGGGACCGCCCAGTCCGCCGTGGTGCAGATCGGCAACGGCAAAACACACTATGCGATAAGCATCAGCGCCGCCACCGGGAGGGCCAAAGCGTATTTCGGCACGACAGAGAACGTGGAAGTGATGACCACCGATTTGGATATTGAACAATGAGGTGTGCGAAACAGAGAAAGAAAGGTTTTACGCTGGTCGAGGTGATCGCGTCGAGCGTGATCCTCTGCGCCGCCGTCATGATTGTCGGATCGATCGCCACCCGCGCGCTGATCGGGACGCGCCTGAACCGGCGTTATGAGACGGCGGCCTCCCTGGCCGACAAGCAACTGGGGCTTATCGACTACGTCGGCATCGATTCCGTGAGCGAGCTGGGAGAGCTGGAAGGCGAGATCGAGGAAGCCGGGGACACCTATCAATGGCGGATTGAGACGGAATATCAGGAAATCGATAATTTGTATCTGGTGACGGCCACCATCAATTGGGTCGAAGCCAATCGTCCTTATAGTCTTATCGTGAACACGATGTTTGACGGAACGACGGTGGCGGACCTTGCCGGCGCCGCAACGGGAACCGGGCAGGAATGATCGAGAGACGATGTATTTAAGAAGAACCGCATTCACGCTGGTCGAAGTTTTGGTCGCCTCGACGATCGGCGTATTCATTGCGCTGGTGGCGGTCGGCGCGTTGAGGACCATTACCGTCAGCTCCGAAGTGGTTGACCGCAATATCGGCGCGGCGGCGGAATTGAGGTTTGCCGCGAATGCGATCGCCAAAGACCTTGTGAATATCTACCGCGATGAGGACATGGATAACACGCGCTTCATCGGGACCGTACAGGAATTGTCGGGGGACCTCAGCTCGAGTTATCTGGTTTTTTACTCGGTCGGCCGGACGAAGGCCAGGATCGGCCAGCCGGAAGGCGACGTGTATGAAGTGGAGTATAGCCTCGCGTCTGACGACGAGCGCTCGGTGCTCACGAGACGCCAATGGCCGAATCCGAACAAGGAGCTGGAGCCGGGAGGCGTCCTGACCGTCATCGCCGAGGATATCGAGGCGTTCTACGTGCAGTATTATGACGGGGAGGAATGGGCCGACGAATGGCCGGAGGAGATGCAGTCCCTTCCGCATCTGGTGGATATATCTATCATTGCCAGGCAAACCGGAACGGACGAACCGCTGAGCCACTCACTGATTGTGCCTTTGACCCGCGCGCAAGGTGACTTGACGACGTTTGAGACCGGCGGTCAAACCGAGGGGAGTTAGGAGAAACGCGATTTCCGTGAAGAACATGTATACTAACAGGAATAACAACGGGCTGGTTATCATCACCGTCCTCTGGACGGTCGTGGTGCTGACGGTGATGGTGGCAATCCTCGGGCGCAAGAGTCGTCTCGATATGAAAGTCAGCGCCTCGCGGACGGAAGCCATACGCTGTAAATGGGCCTGTCGGGCGGGGATCGAGAAAGCAATCGCGGTGCTCAACGAGGACGAAACGCAGAACGACAGTCTCATCGACACCTGGAGCGACAATGACGAAGATTTCAATGACGTCCTGCTGGAAAGGTGCTGGTTCACCGTCAGGGTGGTGGATGAGGCGAGCAAGTTGAATATTAACACGGCGACCAAAGAGCAGCTCATGGGATTGCCTTATATGCTTGAGGAGATTGTCGATGCGATCCTCGACTGGCGGGATGAGAATGACGTGCCGGAGGGCATGGGTGCCGAAGGCGGGTATTATGAGAGCTTGACGTTCGGCTATCAAGCCCGAAACGGTCCTTTTAAAACCCTGCGCGAGCTGCTCCTGGTCAAGGATGTGACGGACGATCTGTTTTACGGGGAGGACACCAATTTAAACGGGCAACTGGACTATAATGAGAGGGACGGGGACCTGAGCCCGCCGTTGGACGACGGGGACGATGTGCTGGACGTCGGGTGGGCGGCCTATTTGACGTGCTATTCTGCGCCCGAGAGCCAGAATCAGGGCAATCAAAGTCAGAATCAAAGCAACCAGAATCAGAATAGCCAGCAACAAAGCAATCAGAGCCAGAACAATCAAAATCAGGATAACCGAAACCAGAATAATCAGACTCAAAATAATCAGAGCCAAAGCAACCAGAACCAGGGCAATCAGAATCAGAGCAACCAAAGCAGTCAAAACCAGGGTAACCAAAACCAAAGCAGCCAAAGTAGCAACGAACAGGCTTATGCAAAGGTGAATATCAACACGGCTTCGGAGATCGTCCTGGCCGCTTTATTCGGCGGCGATAATGAAGGCGAACGGAACGCGCTGGCCGTCATTGATTACCGGGAAAGTCTGACGGAAGGGATTCAAAATGCTTCGGAACTCGTGGACCAGGGCGTGCTGGACCAGACCACTTTCGGTCAAATTGAAAATTATGTCACCACGCGCTCCGATATTTTTTGCATTCGATGCGTTGCCACGGCCGATCGGAACGGCTCGAACGGCGCCATGTTAGTGACGGAGGTCGTTGTGGATAGAAGCGAGACACCGGCGAAGGTGCTTCTCTGGTTCCAGGGGGCGAATAATTAACGATTGAGGATTGGATTTTCAATGCGTAATGGCCATCGAAGTGAAAGATCGAACGAAATGAATAACACGAAGATAGACGTAGAGAAGCCGGAGTCGGTCATTGCGATCGTCAGGGAGGACGACAAGCTCAAGGGCGTCGAGCTGCAAAAAAAGAATGGGGCGGTGGAGCTTCTGTGGACCCGAAGCCGTGAAGGAGCGAAGGCGGACTGGGGACAGTTTGCCGCCGCGTGTGGGTTGTCGTCGGATCAGATCGGGCTTGAGAATGATAAAAAAGTGGTTGTCGGATATAATTCGGCGGGGACGATCTTTCACCATGCGACGGTGCCTGCCGTCGGGGAAAAAGAAGTGGCTTCCATGGTCGAGTTGCAGGCCGAGAGTCGCTTGCCGCTGCCCGCCGAGCAGATTGAGCTGGCCTGGAGAACCGAGGTGGTTCAGGATGGGCAGATTGGCATCACGATGGCCGTGGCGAGAAAGGAGCAACTTAAAACCTTTGCCGAAAGCGTACGATTGCTTCGGCCGGCCAAGATCCTTTTAGACTGCGAAGGTATCGTACAAGCGTGGAGAACACTCTTTTCAGGAACCGAAGCGAAGGCCGTTGTCCTAAGCATGGCAAGCCGGAATACGCAGGTATGCCTGGTCGAAAACGGGCGATTAAGTAATGCGGTGGTTTTGGATGTGGGAATAGACGACTTTCTTCCAGAGGCGGAACAGGCATTAAGTGAAACGCACGAACGTTTTTCACAGGATATGCGAAGCGTGCTGGAATTATTTGGTTGTTCGCAGCGGGGCGATTTGCCGATCTTCGTGCTCTCCGACGGCGGCGCTTTGCATGTGAGTATTGTATCCTTTCTCCGGATGGCCCAATTCAATGCGCGCGTTGCGTTGCCGGAGATTCATCGGTTAACGTCGGACATCGAGCTCGATGCCGGGGAGCTCTATGAATACCGAACCTCGATCGGCCTAGGGCTCATGGCACTCGAGGGGGGCAATACGGAGCTGAATATCTTCTCGGGCGTGTATCGTCCGGCGGAACAGAAAGAGAAAGAGCACTGGTTATACTCCCCGAAGCTTACCGGCGCTCTGGCGGTGTTCATGCTGCTTTTGCTGGCGTTTGTCGCTTATGCCGTGGACGTGAAAAGCCCGGAGGCAATAAAGAAGCGATTGCAAGCGTCTGTATCAGATATGGATATGGACCTTCTGGTCGAACGTCAGCAGTTGATCCGAGCGGTGGCACGGGAAAGGCCGGATATGCTTAATCTTCTGAAATTAGTGAATGAAAGCGGCGAACGCGGCATCACGTTGAACAGCCTGCAATTCAAGAAGGGCCAACTGGTTACCATCGGGGGCGAAGCCGGCAACAATGACCAGTTAAGAAACTTTGAGAAAAGTCTCCAGGAAACGAAAGATCTCGATGCCGTGAACTGCACACCGACAATGAGCAGCAAGGGCAAGAAGATCACATTCAAGATGACTTTTCATTATAAGAGCTTCACGAAAAAGACGGTCAAGAGAACGAGTTTGGGAAAGCCATGATCGATAAGTTATCAGAAAAAGACATCCGGGCGTTAAAACTCGGCGTCGTCGGCGCCGTCGTCATCCTTTTGTTTGTCCTTGGTTCAGCATGGCGCGATCGCTGGGTGGCGGCCAAAGCCAAAGGTGTGGCCCTCCAGACCAAACTCGATGTGATTGACGTCGATAAAATCAAGCAGGCCGGTCTGATGGCCATCGTCCCCGCTTTTGAGATGCCGAAAGTCGAGGACGAGCAAAGTTTTCTGTTTAGAGACAAGCTCAGCGAGCAATTCAAAAAGGCCGGCATCAAAAACAATCCCTTGCAGGTCCAAACCAGCCGAAAATCACCGCGGCCGGGGTACAATCTGTTGCTGGTCAAATGTAGCGCGAAATGCCGGTTTACACAGGTGCTTGATTTTCTCGCCCGACTGAATGAGAATCCGTACCTGGTGGGCATCGAGGAATTCAAAATCAAAAAATCGGACCCAAAGAAGCCGCAAGAAGTTGATTTGGATCTGACGGTCTCGACGTTTGTCAGCGTGACCCAGAAGGGAGATAGATCATGACCATTGATCGTCTAACAGAGCTTATGCACAATAAGCAGAAGGCTATTCCCATCGTGCTCCTTGGGATTGCGGTGTTCTCCGGTGTTGCGGCGTTAGCGAAGGCGACAGGCTATTTCATCGCATCTTCCCGAGCGGAACGCATCGTCACACAGGCGATTGCCCGGAGCACGCCGGACCCCAAGGTCGTGGAGAGCCAGGTCGCCAAGTCCAGACCCGTCGCTGAAGGTTTGAAGAAGGAGAATCTGTTCTCGCCGCCTCCAAAGGAAGAGCATCCTGTCAAGTCCGTGTTAGGGATATTCGGGGACGAGGCGTTTATCAATGGCAAATGGTACAAAGCCGGCGCCAAGGTGGGAGACGCGAAGATTGTAGCGATTGGCCCGGATTCCGTCACGACTGAATGGGAAGGAAAAGAAAAAATCTTTCGTCCCATTGATGCCTCGGATGCCCCAGCTCCGGGCGGCCCGAGGGGAAGACCCTCCAGACCCGGGTCTAAGCCGAGTGGGGGCACCGGAGGAGGCGCCGATATGGTTGTCGTTCAATCCGGGACGTCGCCGGGGCGCGGTCCGGGCGGAAGACCCGGCGGTCCTGGAGGTCCCGGTGGCATGCGCGGGAGATTTTCAGAGATGTCGGAGGCGGAACGGGATCGAATCCGGGCCCGGATGCAGGAGGCGCGCGAGAGATACTCGCAAATGTCAGAGAAAGAGAGAGAAAAATTCAGGGCCGAAATGCGCGAGAGATTCGGCGGCGGTCGTGACGGTCGCGGTGGTCCAGGCGGCCGAGGGGGTCGAGGCGGCCGGTGATAAAATAATTAAAGTGAGGTGAGCTATTATGAAAAAGTCCGGTTTTACAATGGTCTTCGTCATCATTTGCATTGGAGTGCTCGTTGCGGCTTACGGCGTCGGTGTTTGTATTAGAGAAATCCGGTTTCGACGCGCCCGCGATGAAACGAACGTGGCCGCCAAGACAGACAAGCCCGAAAGCGAATCTCCGCCGGAAGGCGATGCAAAGAGGCCAACGCCCCCTGCCGGGGATCAGGAACCGGAAGACGGACCGCCACGCCCGATGATGGGCGGACGGGCTGGAGTACCCGGGATGCCGACGAGAGAGGAACTTCAAAATATGTCCGAGGAGGAAAGACGAGAAGCGCTCGCAAGAATGCGGGAAAGATTTGGGGGCCGACGCCGAGAAGGCGGGCCTCAGCTTTCTGAAGAAGACAGAGAAAAGTTCAGAGAGGAAATGGAGGCGCTCAGAGCGCGGTGGGAGCAGATGTCGGACGAAGAGAAACAAAAGGTTGAGGCCGAATTTACAGAGAAATACGGCTTCTTCCCAAATCCTGATAGACGCAGGTCCGGCGGCGGCTTTGGAGGCGCTCGGAGCGGGGGCGGCAGACGGCGCAGCAGACCGGATAACGAACAATAACAGTCGTCTTGATTCATACTGAGGTACATACAATGGAACGGTCAAAATCAATCATATCAATAGTGGTCGGTATCGCAGCCATTCTTATCGTCTGGAAGGTGGGTTTCTCTCCGAACGTGCCCGAGCAACCTCGCAAACCGAGCGAAGTCACGGTTGCCGATCCGAACAAGCCGAGCGATTCAAAAGAACCTTCGGTGGCTGTTGACGCCAACGAGCCTGGAAGGCCCACGGATCCGAACAGGCCCGAAAAAGTGGTAGTCGCCCGTGACGATTCGGTGGGGTCGGCGGATCCGAATGATCCGATGGTCGCCCTGAACCTCAACGATGTGCCCATGAAGGAGATCCTGAAGAAACTGGCGGACTGGACGGGCAAGACTATTATTCCGGATGATGAATCCAAGAAACTAAAAGTGACGATCCTCGCGCCGAACAAGCTGCCGAGAAGCGAGGCGCTTTCGATGATCTACGCCGCGTTGCGTATGAAGGGTTATATTGCAGAATTCGACGGCAACGCAATCTTCCTCAAACCGATCGCTCAGGCCAAACTCGGTGAGGTCCCCACGATCGCCTCTGATTATCCTCTGGCCTTGATCGAGAACAAAGATCAGATCGTCCAGAAGTTCTTCAAATTGAAGAACTACAGCGCTTCACAGATGGGCCAAATTCTGATACCGTTGATTGGCGAGTACGGCTACGTCGGCGCCGATGAGAACACCAGCAGTCTGTTGGTGATTGATACGGTCAAGAACCTGATGCGTATCGGCTTGCTGATCGAACAGTACGACGTGGTTGAGGTGGCGGAACTGGAGACTCAAATATTCGAAATACAATATGGTGACCCAACGGAAATCGTCTCGGTGTTGGAGACATTACTGAGTAGCGGTGCCGCCAGCAGTTCGCGTATGCCCGGACGGGGATCTTTCGGGCCGAGACCCGGTCCTCCGATACGCGGCAGCTCCTCAAGTAGTCGGGACCGGGACAGAAGTCGCAGTTCGAGCGGAGGCTCAGCAACGACGGTGAATGTAGGAACCAGTCAGACGCCGGCCATGCTGATCCCGGAGACCACGTACAATTGGATTATTGCCAAGGCGACGGCGGAAGATATGAAGCAAATCGCCGACTGGATCAAAAAGCTCGACAAAGCCGTTCCCACTATTCTCGTCGATTATCCGTTGTCGACCATCGAGAACAAAAACCAGGTCGTTCAAAAATTTTTCCGGTTGAAGAATTACGGCTCGATGGAGATGGCGCAGATCGTCGAGCCGCTCCTGACGGAAGAAGGCCATGTCACGGCCGACCAGAACACCCGAACGCTGTTTGTCGTGGATACGGTCCAGAATCTGATGCGTCTCGAAGGAATTATCGAGCAGTTCGACATACCCGAAGCCGAGCAGGCCCAGCAGGATATTTTTGAGATTTTTAACGGTGATCCGGCGGAGATCGTGCAAGTGTTAAGGATGCTTTTGAGCTTCGACGGGGCAGGAGGAAGTTCCGGTCGAAGCAGTTCCAGTCGAAACAGGTATGGAGGAAGCAGCTATTACGGCCGAAGCAGCAGTTACGGTCGAAGCAGTAGATCGAGCTACGGAAGATCATCAGGATCGTCTTCGCCCGTGACCGGGACCGGCCAAATACCGATCGTGCTGATCCCGGAGCCGACGCGCAAATGGATCATTGCGCGGGCCTCGGCGGAAGACATGAAGAAGATTGAGGAGTGGATCGAGAAACTCGACAAGGAACAGGCGATCGGTAGGGAATACGAAACCATCTCATTGGGATATGCCGATGTGTCCGAAGTGGCCCAGCGCCTTAATGAGGTGATCCAGCAGATGCCGGGGGCAGAATTACAGCAAAGCGTTCTCGTTCAACCCTTGACCCAGGCCCGGCAGATTATGATCTTCGGCCGGCCGGAAATGCGCGACATGGTGAAGAAAATGATTTCCGAAATCGACATCCCCACGGGCATGTTTGAAACCAAGGTCTTTAAGCTCAAATATGCCGATCCGGACAAGGTCCAGGAGAACCTCGAAGGTCTTTACGAGCAGGAAGCCGGGTATTCCTATAGTTATGGCTATAGCTCTCGCGGCTATAACCGAAGCTCACGGAATGTCGAAACGAAAGACACGGTCAGAGTCATCGCCTTTTCGACGATGAACCAGATCACGGTGATTGCCTCCCCGGAGAACATGCTCAAGATTGCCGACCAGATCGCCGAATGGGACATTCCACTCGATCTGGATCAGGTCAGGCCAAGGATCTTTACACTGCGCAATTCCGATCCCGTGCAGATGGCGGACCTGCTTACAACGCTCTTCAGCGAACAATCGAGCAGCACCAGCGACTTTTTCCGCCGAATGATCTTCGGCAACGATCAGGACGAAAGGCAGAAAATCGTCGGTCCGCTCTATGGACAGTTGACATTCGAAGAGGTACCGGGTACGAAAAAAATTATCGTCATCAGCAACGTCGCCGGGGCGTACGATGTGATTGAGAACCTGCTCACGGAGCTTGACAGCCAGGAAATGGGCGAGATCCCGCAAGTGATTGAGCTCAAGTACGCCGATCCCGAGGATCTGACCGAGCGTCTCAATGCATTGTTTGTCGAGCCGGGTCAACAGGCCCCGGTTCGTCGCACGGCTCAGGGACTGACCGGAGAATCGGCGATGGATAATACGGCCGACACCAGTAGCAACTCGAACAACAACACCCAGACAAGCGATGACGATTATGTACCGCCCTGGTCGGGTGCCGGGGCGCGCAGCAGCATGGGCATCGGACAGGAAATGCCGATCAGCAACGTGATTGGGCGGGTCCGTTTTGTACCGGAACCGCATACCAAGTCGATCATGGTCCTGGCGCCGCCGGAGTACATGGAGGCGCTCAGAGAACTGATCGGCGCATTAGACGTGCCGGGCAAGCAGGTGGTCATCGAGGCGATCATCGTGGAGGTTGAGCATACGAAAGTCACGTCTCTCGGGGTGGAACTATCGACGAACCCTCAAGCCTTCGGAACGTTAGGTGAAAACGCTCTCGTGGCACTGGGCAATTTGACGAATATCGGAACCCATGGCTCGGCCGCCGGGACCATCTCATCCAGTTCGGGAGTGGCCGCCACCGGATCAGGTTCCGTGCTTGGCGTGGGTACCGATATTTACGCCTTGATTGATTTCCTCATCAAGAAAACCAACGCCAAGGTGTTGAATCAGCAAACACTCTGGACCAAGGACAACGAGCAGGCGAATTTCTTCAAGGGCAGCGAAGTGGCGTTCCGGGGCAGCGAATCCATCACGCAGCAAACGACCAGCCAGAATATTGATTTCGACAGGGTGGGTATGGAACTGCGGGCCCGACCGAGCATCACCCCCGAAAACAATGTCGATATGATTGTGAATGTCGAAATCTCCCAGTTGACCTCTGATCTCGTGAACGATCAGCCCGTCCGGACCGTCATGGCGACCACGACGAATATGATCGTGATGGACGGCCAAACCCTCCTGCTCGGCGGTATCCTGTTTCAAAAGGACAGCACGACCGAGCATAAGCTTCCACTGCTCGGTGACGCGCCACTGGTCGGCGGGCTGTTCCGGCATAACGAAGTGACCCTGGCAAACAGTGAAATGTTTGTCTTTATGACCCCGCGCGTGATAGAAGAACCCAACGCCACACTGGCCGAGGCGAAAAAGTCACAGGAGAAGCTGAACGAAATCCGGCGGGGCATGAATAACTCTTTGGAAGGTCTGAACGGGCCGGCATCGGGCGATAAGTCCGATGATACTGTTGAGAGTGAGGTCGAAGAGATCCTGGAAAAAGACGGCGAGCAGCCGTCAGCCCGGATGCAAAACAAAGAGCAGATAGAGGAAGCGGAAGCTCAGGCATTGCTCGATCAATCAAAAGTTGAAAAGATGAAAGCCGATGACAGCGAGAAACCGAAGGTTCATAGTTTTGCATCATCACGTCCGCAAATCAGCCGTGGACAAAACTCTGCTCTGACTTGGTCGGTCTCCAACGCGGATCGAATTCGCATCGAACCGAATGTGGGCAAGGTCGGCATATTGGGTTCTAAAATCGTCCATCCATTGGAAACCACGAACTACACGATCATTGCAACCAATGAAACCGGAGAAACTAAGCTCACACAAAGGATCGAAGTCGCACAAGAGGATCAGCGGATCGTTGCCCACGAATCAAAAAAATGATTATCTCGCGTCCGTTTTTCTGATGTGAATGATCTGTCTGACTCCCGGCTTTCTGTTGACGTACATCTTCTCTAATTCGATGGAGACAGATCTTTCCCCATCACGATCACATCGAAGAAACCTTTTGACAAGACTATTGGTGATAGAAGATAATTCCTCGATGATCGAGGTAACCTATGGATGCTGAATTTTTAAAACCCGACGAATTGCCCGATTTGACGATTGAAACGCTCGGAGAAGCGGCGATCGATTCCCCTCTGGTGTCGCGAGGGCACCATTTTGTGGATGACGATGAAAAGATTCTAGTGTATTCTCATTCCGAAGCTCTAAAAGGTCTCCGGGATGCGACGCAAAATCCTCCCATGTTCGAGAGGGCCGGTCCTCGCCGGAAGCTCTTTTTCGATCCGAAGAAGCTCAATTGCGGCATCGTGACGTGCGGCGGCTTATGTCCCGGTCTCAATGATGTCATTCGGACCATCACCCTGAGTCTTATCTGGCCGTATGGCGTTCACCATATCTTTGGCTTTCGTTATGGTTACGCCGGCTTGTCGTCGCATCCGCCGAAGCCGCCTTTGCGGCTAACGTCGGAGCTGGTGGACGGCATTCATCTCAAAGGCGGCGATATTCTATCCTCCTCACGCGGACCGCAGGATATCGACGACATGATCGACACGCTGCAAACGATGAAGATCGGCGTGTTGTTCGTCCTTGGCGGAGATGGAACGTTGCGCGGCGCGCGCGAGATGGTGAATGCCATCCAAAAAAGAAAACGCCACATTTCGATCGTCGGCGTCCCGAAAACGATCGACAACGACATCTCCGGCATCGAGCAGTCCTTCGGTTTTTCAACCGCCGTCGAAGCCACGCGGGCGGCCATCCACAGCGCGCACGTGGAAGCCCAGGGCGCCTGGAACGGCGTCGGCCTGGTCAAGCTCATGGGGCGAGATTCCGGTTTCATCGCCGCTTACGGCACCCTGGCGAACAGCGACGTCAATTTCTGTTTCATTCCGGAAGTGCCGCTCGTTCTGGACGGCGAAAACGGTTTTCTGCCCGCTCTTGAAAAGCGTTTGGAACGAAAACATCACGCGGTTGTGGTCATTGCCGAAGGCGCGGGGTGGCGCCTGACCGAAAAGGAAGGCGCTCGACAGACCGATGCGTCCGGCAATATTTTGCGTGAAGATATCGGTCTGTTTCTCAAGCAAAAGATCACCGACTATTTTCGCCAGAGGGGAAAAGCGCTCTCGTTAAAATACATCGATCCGAGTTATATGATTCGCAGCCTGCCGGCCGACTCGAACGATTCGGCGTTTTGTGTCATGCTCGGACAAAACGCCGTGCACGCCGGCCTTTCCGGCCGAACGAATATGGTCGTCGGCTACTGGAATCAACACTTCGTGCATGTTCCCATATCACTGACCATCCTCAAACGCAAGAAGGTCAATCCCAGGGGACATTTATGGCAAACGGTTCTGGATACCACCGGTCAGTCGTGTTGATCCATGATCGCAACGGGCGGTACCCATATTTTTTAGGCGGTTTTGGGTACGCCCGCAACGCACAGAGGTCTGTTCACCTCTTAGGTCCTAAAACTGTTTTATTTGCAGCTTAGCAGGATGAGGCCTCGATAAAAATTTCCCCAGCCGTCCCCGACGGAGAATTTTGACCCGAAATGTCTTGACTTCGAGGCCGTTCTATGGTATTCTATTATTTGGTCGCGGGTGTGATGAAGAGACAGACCAGCGGCATACCGAAGTATCTCCGATAAGACCGGTAACCAGGCGGTTGAAAACAGGGCTGGACGGTCTGAGGACAGGAGGTCATCGGGGTGATGATAAAAAGCCAAAGTGCCGGAGGTGAGGGGCTGATCAGGGTGTTATTCATAACAGCATTCCTTGTGATCCGGAGGGCGATTTCCAACGATTCATGACCGGGTGCGGGTAGGACGGTGGGGTGTTGTTTTTCGGAGGAGAAGGAGGTCAAAAAAGTCGATACGTATATGTCTTATACTGTAGTAATTTTATTGACCTGGGCGGGCTTGTCGTCTCAAAGCAAGTAGCCAGCGAGATACATGGAGGAAATCGTTGAGTGGCCCGCGAGATGAATTTCCGGGAGAACTATGAAAACGATAGTGATCACGAATCAGAAGGGAGGGTGCGGCAAAACAACCACGGCCGTGAATCTGGCCGCCGCGCTCGCCCAAAAAGGCCGGAGAGTGCTGCTTGTCGATCTTGATCCGCAAGCCCATGCCACACTTGGTTTTGGCTACGATCCCGACAAACTCAAGAGCACCATCTACCATTCGCTTGCCGGCAAGCAGATCGCTCTCTCGAAAGTCGTTACGACCACGAAGATCGAGGGGCTTGACCTGGTGCCGAGCAGCCATTTACTCTCGAAGGCCGAGCAGGAGCTTATGAGCGTAGCGCGAAGAGAGTTTATTTTGACCGAGCAGCTCAAAGCAATCGACAAGGACTACGATGATTGCGTGATCGATTGCCCGCCGTCGATCGGTCTGCTCACGTTCAACGCCCTGGTCGCCAGCACGGATGTCATCGTGCCCGTGCAGGTGCATTACTACGCCCTGGAAGGGCTCAAGCAATTGCTTGAAAGCGTGAAGCTGGCCAGAAGGCGATTCTATCCCTGCGCCGTGAAGGTCCGGGGTATCTTATTGACGTTTGTGGAGGCCGAAGCCCTCAGCCAGCAAGTCGAGCTCCAGATGAGACAGTTCTTCGGCGAGCTGGTATTCGATACGGTGATTCATAATACCATCAGTCTGGCGGAAGCCCCCAGTGCGGGCGAGCCGATTTTCACCTATGCGCCCGAGAGTGCGGGAGCGGATGAGTATCGGTCTCTGGCGGATGAAGTCAACAACGGACATTACAAGCGAAAAAGAAAAGTGCCGACGGATTTACCGGCGGTGAGCGACCGTACGAAGCGCCCATTGGACGCCGCTTCGTTAAGGCAGGCCCAGGAGAAGGAAAGAAACTACATCAAAAAACTGGCCGAGGCGGAAGAAAAGTGGAAAGCTGAAGCCGAAGCCCGATCCAAGGCGGAGAAAGAAGCGCGGGCGGAGGCGGAGCGACGATCGCAGGCCGAGGCGAAGGCGTTAACCGAAGCCAAGGCGCTGGCCGAAGCGCAAGAGAAGCTGAAGGCGGAAATCGAAGCCAGATCGAAAGCCGAGAAGGAAGCGCGGGCGGAGGCGGAGCGTCGAGCCCGAGCCGAATCCAAAGCCCAGGCCGAAGCCTCTGCACGGGCTGAAGCCGAGGAGAGAATAAAGGCCGAAGCCCAAGAACTCGCCAAACTTGAGGCCCAAGCCAGAGCGGAAGCGGGCGCCGAAGGTGCGGCCGTGGCCGAAGCCCAAAAGAAAGCCAAAGTCTATGCTGACGCATTAAGACAGGCGGAGCAAAAACTCAAGGCGGAATCCGAGGCCCGCATCCGTGCCGAGCAGAAGGCGCAAGAAGAAGCCCGACGCCGAGCGGAAGCCGAAGCGAAGGCGTCTGAAGAAGATAAGGGATTGACCGCGGCTCAAAAGAAGCTCAAGGCGGAAACCCAGGCTCGATCCAAAATCGAGCAGAAGGTCCAGCAGGAGGCCCAACACAGGGTGCAGGCTGAAGCAAAAGCCCGCACGGAAGCGAAGGCCCTTGCCGAGGCCTTGGAAAAGCTCAAAGCGGAGTCTGAAGCCCGCGTCAGAATCGAACAACAAGTGCGTGAAGAGGCCCAGCGCCGGGCGCAAGCCGAAGCCAAAGCCCAGACGGAAGCCAAAGCCTTAGCCGAGGCGAAAGAAAGGCTAAAAGTCGAAGTTGAAGCTCGATCCAAAGCGGAGAAAACCGCCCAGGCGGAAGCCCAGCGCCGAGCGCAAGCCGAAGAGAAGGCCCGGAATGAAGCACATGCACTGGCCGCGGCGGAAACGAAACTCCGAGCGGAAATCGAGGCGCGTTCCAGAGCTGAAAAAGAAGCACGCGAGGAGGCTAAACGGCGCGCCGAAGCCGAAAAAAGAGCCCAGGCAGAGGTCGCGGCACGCGCCGAAGAGGCAAAGAAGCTTAAAGCCGAAGCCGAGGAACTCGCCAGACTTGAGGCGCAAGCCCAGGCGGAGGTGGGAACGGACGCCGCGGCATTAACGGAGGCGCGAAGAAAAGCCCAATCCTATGCTGAAGCCCTGACGGAAGCGGAAAGCAAATTGCAGGCGGAGGCCCAAGCGAGACTTAAGGCTGAGCAAACCGCCCAGGCGGAGGCCCAGCGCCGGATGCAAGCTGAGTCGAAAGTTCAAGCTGAAAAAAAGGCCCTGAAAGAGGCGGAAGCACGACTGAAAGCCGAGATCGAAGCGAAATCGAAAACGGAACAGCGCGTGCAGGCAGAGGCCCAGCGCCGAACCGAGGCCGAAGCGAAGTCGAAGGCGGAGGGCACCGCCCGCGTCAAAGCCCAGGAGGAACTCAAATCCAAAGCTGAAGAGCTCGCTCGACTCAAAGCTGAAACCGAAACATTGGCTGAGGAGCAGAAGAAAGCAAAGGCATATGCCAAAGCGTTAGTCAAAGCAGAAGAAAAATTGAAGGAAGAGGTCAGGGCAAAGTCTAAGGCCGAGCAGGCGGCCCAGGCGGAAGCCCAGCGCCGAGCCCAGGCCGAAATGAAGGCCCAGGCCAAAGCCAAAGCCTTAACCGAGGCGGAAAAGCGGCTCAAGTCTGAAATCAAAATACGATCCGAGGTTGAACGGCAGGCACGCTCTGAGGCGCAGCGTCGCGTTGAAGCTGAGAAAAAAGCGCTTGCGGAGGCCGCGGCGCGTGCGCAGGCCGCGCAGCAACTGAAGGCGGAAGCGGAGGAGATCGCCAAACTGAAAGCCGGAGCGGAGGCTGAGAAAAAACACCTTGAAAAAACGGAGGTGGAAGTCGGCGCCGGTGACACAGCGTTGACCAAGGCCCAGGAAAAGGCCACTCGGTACAACAAAGTGTTAGCCGAAGCGCAAAAGCAGCTTAAGGCGGAATCCGAAGCACGATTGAAGGCCGAGCAGACGGCCCAGGCAGAGGCACAACACAGGACAAAAGCGCAGGAACGTGCTGAAACCGAAGCGAAAGCATTGAAGCAAGCCAAAGATAAACTGAAAACGGAAGTTGAAGCCAGATCAAAAGCCGAGCAAGAAGCGAAAGCGGAAGCCCGGCGACGCGTCAAAGCAGAAAAGCAGGCACACCATGAGGCTTCAGCATGTGCACAGGCCGAGCAGAAGCTCCAGGCCGAATCGAAGGAACGTGCGCGTGTCGAGGCCGAACTGGTGGCTTTGGCCGATGAGCAGAAGAAAGCAAAGGACTATGCCAAGGCGCTGTCCGAAACAAAAAAGAAACTCAAAGCCGAAATCGAAGCCCGTTCGCGAGCCGAGCAAGAAGCTCAGACGGAAGCCCGGCGTCGCGCCGAAGCGGAGGAGCAGGCGCAAGCCGAAGCGAAGGCCCTTGCGAAGGCTGAAAAAAATCTCAAAGCAGAAATAGAGGCGAGATCGAAAGCGGAAAAGCAGGCCCGCGCAGAGGCCCAGCGTCGCGCCGAAGCCGAGGCTCAGGCTCAGGCCGAGGCGAAAGCCCGCGCCGAAGCCGAAGATAAACTCGAGGCGGAAGCGAAAGAGCTCACGAAACTCGAAGCTCAGGCCAGAGTGGATTCCCAGGCCGAGGCGGCCGCCAAAGCGGAGGCCCAGGAGAAAGCCAAAGCCTATGCGAAGGCACTCAGTGAATCAAAACAGTTGCTCAAAGCCGAAACCAAAGCCCGGTCCAGAGCGGAGAAAAAGGCTCAGACAGAGGCCCAAGGCCGGGCGCAAGCCGAAGCACAAGCCCTGGCCGAAGCCGAGGCATTGATGGAGGCGGAGAAAAGACTCAAGGTTGAAACGGAAGCCAAATCCAAAGCCGAGAAGCAAGCGCAAGTGGAAGCCCAACAGAGGGCCAAAGCCGAAACGAGGGCCCAGACCGAAGCGCAAGCACTGAAGGAGACAGAGGAGAAATTAAAGACCGAAGTTGAAGCGCGTTCCAAAGCCCAGCAGGAAGCGCGGGCGGAGGCGGAACGACGCGAGGAGGCGGATGAGCGGGCTCTGGCCCAGGCCGTGGCTCGTGCGGACGCCGAAAAACAATCCAAGGTTGAAGCCATGGAGTTGATTCGACGTGAAGCCGAGGCGCGCGCCGAGGCCGAAGCCGAAGCCGCCGCAAAGACCCAGGCCGAGGCGAAAGCCGGGACGTATGCTAAAGCTCTCACGGAAGCCGAGAGAAAGTTACAGGCCGAGGTCAAAGCCCGGACCCGAGCTGAGCGGGAGGCGCAGGTCGAGGCGGAATTCAGAGCGGAGGCTGAAAGGAAAGCGCGGACGGAGGCCGCCGCCCGGGCCGAAGCCGAAAAGAGAGCCCGTGCGGAAGCCGTGGAACTGGCGAAACTTCAGGCCCAGGCCAGAGCGGAAGAAAGAGCGAAGGCCAAAGCAGAAGCGGTTCGGCGCGTATTGTATTCACGCGCCCTTAAAGTCGCCGTGTTCTCGGTCGTAGGAATCCTGACGGCGGTTCTCGTGGTTCTGCTTGCCATTAAGATGACGAATGTTCGGCCGGTGGCCACCTCGGACAGTGCGACACTCCAGGAAGATACACCGATGTTGATTGCCCTGTCGGGTATCGACCGGAACAAAGACGATCAATTGACCTATCGTATTGTCACAGGTCCTTCCCACGGGAATTTGAGCGGTGCCGGAGCCAATTTAACATACACCCCCAATCTGAATTATTCCGGACCGGACAGCTTTACCTTTATCGCGAACGACGGCAAGGTGGACAGCGACCCGGCAACGGTGACGCTTTCGGTCCTGGCCGCGAACGATCCCCCGTCGGCCATCCAGCAGTCTGTAACAACGAAAATCGACAAATCCGTCGCGATCGCTCTGTCGGGGGCGGACCTCGATCGGGATACCTTGGAATTTTCCGTTTTCACACGACCCAGCCACGGCAATATCATGACGGATTCGGACTTTGAAACGAGTGGGAAGCTGCTTTATACGCCCAGAGCCCATTTCATCGGGACGGATGGTTTTTCATTCACCGTCAATGACGGCACGGCGGACAGCTCCCCGGGGATGGTATCAATCAATATCACGCCGAATCGTCCCCCCCTGGTCAACCTCCAATCGGTGATCGTTGCAGAGGATGCGACCGCAACGATCCATTTGACGGGCAGCGATCCGGACGGCGACGATGTCACCTATAGCGTGGTCACAGAACCCTCCCGGGGCAGACTGACCGGGGCGCCACCTCATTTAACCTACGCGCCGAATTCGGATTTCAATGGAAAGGACACTTTCACCTTTAAGTCGGATGATGGTTCGTCCGACAGCGGCCTGGGGACCGTCTCGATCACGGTGACCCCGTCCAACGATCCGCCGATGGCCAAAACCGGCGGCATTATCACGTCGGAGGACTCTCCTACGCCCATCGTGCTGACCGGTGTCGATCCGGACGGCGATGCTTTAACGTATCGTATCGTGACAAAGCCCTCTTACGGGACCTTAAGCGGGACCGAACCCAATCTGACGTACACGCCGAATCCGGAATTCTTTGGCGAGGATGCGTTTACATTTAAAGTACACGACGGGATCATTGGCAGCGAGCCCGTCAGCGTGTCGATCCGGGTCAGCGCCGTTGAAGATCCACCGACAGCCCAACACGAGAACGTGGAGGTGGTGGAGGATACGACGTCTTCGATCACCCTCACGGGTGACGATCCGGACGGGGATGCCTTGGACTTCAAGGTGGTTGAGGCCCCAAGCCACGGCAAGCTGGGCGGGACCGCCCCGAACGTAACGTACACCCCCGATCCGAATTTCAGCGGGACGGACCAATTGATCTTCGTCGTCAATGACGGCGAGTCCGACAGCGAGCCGGCCACCGTTTCTATTGCCGTTTCCCCTGTCAACGACCCCCCGACGGCCCATTCCGACAATGTCACGACGTCCGAGGATGAGCCGGTATCCGTCGCGTTAGCCGGGACGGATCCGGATGGAGATTCACTGGCATACCGTATCGTGACAAAGCCGTCGAACGGAAATTTGAGCGGAACGGAACCCAATCTGACGTACACGCCGAATCTCGATTTCTACGGCCGGGACGAGTTAACCTTCGTCGTTCATGACGGCGTCGTCGATAGCACGCCGGCGAGCGTTTCGATCCGCGTCACTTCGATCGAAGACGCACCGCGGGCCGAACACTTGGAGGTGAAGCTGGAGGAGGATACATCCGTACCGATTACCCTCGCGGGCCGCGATCCGGAAGGCGATCCGGTAACCTTCCGCGTTGTCCAAGCTCCGAGCCATGGACAATTGAGCGGGGAAGCGCCGAACCTGATCTACACTCCGGAAGCGAATTTTAGCGCGACGGATAGCTTTAGCTTTACCGTCAGCGACGACAAGGCGCAGAGCGCGCCCGGGATCGTATCGATTTCCGTGACACCCGTCAATGATCCGCCCACCGCCGAGGACGACAACATCACGACGCAGGAAGACGTGCCGACGACGATCAATGTCCTGGCCAACGACGTCGAACTGGACGATGAAGTCCTGAAGATCAGTCGGGTAACGCAAGGCGCAAATGGTTCGGTGACCATTAATACCGATGGCACATTAACCTATACGCCGCACGCCGAGTTTCATGGGGAGGATCAGTTTACCTATACGATGATCGATGGAGGCGGCCAGACGGATATGGCAACCGTCACCATTACCGTCGCCGAGGTGGATGATCCGCCGACCATCACTTCAGAACCCGTCACGACGGCGATGGTGAAGATGCCCTATACGTATGCTGTAACGGCCACCGATCCGGACGGAGCGGAGGAGCTGATGTACTCGCTGACCGTTCAGCCTTCCGGCATGACGATCCATCCTTCGAGCGGTTTGATCGAATGGATGCCGACGGAGATGGATAAGGATACGGCCCCTCGCGTTGAAATTAAGGTGATCGATCCCAGGGACATATCGGTCTCGGGAACCCAGGCGTTCCGCATCAACGTGGCTCCGTCTCCACCGAAGAAGGCGACGCTGACCGTGATAAACGGGTACGATCAGAAGAGCAAGAAAAAATTGTCGGTCGCGGGTACCACGGGGATCGTTCAGGCCAGTGATAATAAGCATCAGGAAATATCCGCGGGTAGCTATATTGCCTATGATTTTTCGGATATCGCCATTCCAAAAAATACGACGTTGGCCTCGGTCGTCGTCTGTGTGGAACATTTTGAGGAAGGCGCAATGTCGCCCGGAAAACTGCAATGGACCGTGGGAACCAACTGGCCCGATGATCCGAAGAAATGGATCTCGGCAAAAGCCCCGACGCGCGAAGGACGACAAAATGAATCCATGGATTCCTGGGACGTGACGAGTTTTATTGATAGTCCTGAGAAACTGCGTACACTTCAGTTGCAGATTCTGAACGACGATACGGGCTCTCGGAAGAAAACATGGATTGACCACGTACAATTGATTGTGGAATGGGATTGGGTCGCGCCTCCGGAGGAGGAGCCCGTCGAGCCGAATGCGGAACTCGTGAGGTACGGCCGAAATCATGCCGAACCATAGCAAGATTAAGCAGCCGGAAGATGTGGAACTCGCAGAGCAACGAGAGGGGATTTCATCGGATCATGCCGTTATATGACGGCATAAAATGAATTCGTTTCTGACCTTTTCTGCTCATAAAATCCGATTTCGCAGCCCCAAGGAGGCGAATACGATCAATATTAAAAGAACGTCTCCGATGTGAGGCGTTGGACTTAAAAAAGAAGGAATTCCTGAATTTTGTCTTTGACATTTTTGCGGAAATAGATTATAGTAGATGATGTCAGAAGGGTGTTGAGAAGAATGAAGGTGTTCACCGTTTTAACTTCGGTTTTTCTCACGTTGATACTCCTCTGCTGAAAACTGTGCAAACGACGTACAATTGATTCGCCCGAAAGGACCAATAATGGCAGAATATCAAGCAGGTTTGCACAAGGAGGTGACATCAATTTTCCAGGGAGTTTGGGATCCAGCAGTAGACAACATACAGCAGTCTTTCACGCCGTCCGGGATCAACAAAGTCGTGTACCATATGGGCTCGCGACCTGCTCCGAACCACCACAGAGCACATAAGCTGTCGTCCGTGGCAAGAACATTAAGTGAAGTGCCCGGCCATATTTTTTCTCTTAAAACAAGACGCGAGAAGAAGCGACTCTCATCGATATCCAAGCATTTGATCATCAACAACTCAGCAGGCTAAAAGTTGACGCCCTGCTGGATCGTATGATCTTTCAGATTGGATGGTTTAAGAATTGGGGGTAAAACTACGTTTCATTTTTTCGAACTCCAAAAATGTGTATTTCTCCTGAATGAACGGCCACGCCGGCGCGGCGTCCTATAATAGAGTTACTGATTTCCCTTTTCCTTTATCTCGCGTTTCGCTCGGCGACAAATTTTTCATCTCATTTTTTCCTTTGTTCACATAGGCGGGCTGTTTCCTTCCCTAAATGTACACAAGAGCCTTGACATTGGACAGAAGAATCCGTAGCATATTTGATTCGTTCATTGTTCTAATGATGTGTTGTTTTCGGTCAGAATTGAAGGGAAAGCTTAATGCAGGTTTCAGGAGATCGCGAGATGAATCATCTAAAGTCAAGAACGAAAGATAGCCTACTGTCTTTGATTGCTATGATCCTTGGATTGTCTTCCGTCGTGATCGGCGCCGCGTCTTCCAAGCCGGACAAGAAACCCGATTTTCCACCGTTGAGCGACGTGATTAAGGATTATGAAAAAGTCGTCTCGACAGCGGACGGGGCGCGAAGTTTTTATACCATCTGGAAACGCGAAAAAGACGGACAGATGCTCGCCGCCCTGCCCTCGGGCTACGAGAGAACAAAAACGTTCATTGCCATGACCGTCGCCAGCGGCGAGTCCTTTGCTGGCTTGCAGGCGGGCGACATGTACGTCTATTGGAAACGGTATGACAAGCGCCTGGCGCTGATCCAGCCGAATATCGAAATCAAGTCCACCGGCGACCCGGAATCGAAGAGTTCCGTAGAACGGCTGTTCACGGACCGTGTCATTCTGGATGTGCCGATTGTCACCATGTCGGGGAGTTCGCCCGTGATCGATATGGACGCCCTGCTGGTCGGTCAGGCGAGTAAATTTTTCGGCCCTCGCCTTCGGTCGTCGAGCTCGCGACTGATCAAGATCAAAAAGGCCAAGGCATTCCCGAAAAACGTGGAGCTGGCCTTTGAAATTCCCACGCAGAACGGGCGCCTCCAAACCCTGCACTATTCCATTAGTGAGATTCCCGGCCGGGGCAGCTATAAACCGCGAAAAGCCGACGAGCGCGTCGGCTACTTTACGACCGGCTATCAGGACTACGGCAAGTTTGACGACCCGGAGACCCGCGTGCGTTATATCACGCGCTGGAACCTGGAGAAGGCCGACGCCTCCCTCAAGATCAGCCCTCCGAAAAATCCGATTGTTTTCTATATCGAACATACGACCCCGGTCCGCTACCGTCGATGGGTCAGGGAAGGGCTTTTATATTGGAATCAAGCCTTCGAGAAAGTCGGGATATCCAGCGCGATCGAAGTCTATTATCAGGACGCCCGGTCGGGCGCCCACATGGAAAAAGATCCGGAGGACGTCAGATATAACTTTATCCGATGGCTCAGCAACAATGTCGGCATGGCCATCGGTCCCAGCCGCATCCACCCTGAGACGGGGCAGATACTCGATGCGGATGTCATTCTCACGGACGGCTGGATTCGCCACTTCTGGTCCCAGTACAAAGAGATCATGCCCGAAATCGCGATGGAAGGGATTGGTCCGGATACGCTGGCGTGGCTTCAGGACCATCCAAACTGGGATCCCCGCATTCGATTGGCGCCGCCGGCCCAGCGCGGACATATCCGGGAGGAGCTGGCCAAGCACGGCCACCTGCCCCACGGAGGACATCCGATGACACAGGTTAACACCGATCTGATCGGGGATGACGAGTACGACGGCCTGGTGGGCCGAACCTCTCAATTGAACGGTCTGTGCACATTGGCGCACGGAAAAGCCTTTGAAGTCGCCATGTTTAGAATGCAAATGGCCTTGCAGAGTGAAGAGACGGACGAAGAGGAGAAGGACAAGGATAAGGACGAGGAGGAAAAGGAAGAGAAAGACAAGGACAAGGAAGACAAGAAGAAAGAAGAAAAAGAACCCATGATCGACGGCATCCCGGAGTCTTTCATCGGTCCCATGCTGGCGGAACTGGCGTGTCACGAAGTCGGTCACACGCTCGGATTGCGACATAACTTCAAGGCGTCGAGCCTTTATTCAATGGCGGCGATCAACAGCGAAGAAATCAAAGGCAAAAAGCCGTTGGCCGCTTCGGTGATGGACTATTTGCCGGCCAATATGAATTTCAAGGATGGCGAGGTCCAGGGGGATTACACGATGATCGGCGTCGGTCCCTACGATATATGGGCCATTGAATATGGATATACCCAGAATGAGCGAGACCTCAAGAAGATTCTGGAACGCGTCGCGGAGCCGGAGTTGCAGTACGGCACCGATGAGGACACCTTCGGTCCCGATCCGTTGGCCCGCCGATATGATTTCAGCAAAGAGCCTCTTGACTATGCCCAGAATCAGATGCGCATCGTACGCCACAATCGGAAACGAATCATCAAAGACCTTGTCAAGGAGGGCGATAGCTGGTCCAAAACACGCCGCCTGTATGAGATGACGCTCGGGATGCAAATGCGGGCGGTCAGCATGATGGCCAACTGGCTCGGCGGCGCGTTTATCTATCGGGATAAGAAAGGCGATCCGGGCAACCGGTTGCCGATCGAGGTCGTGCCGGCCAAGAAACAGCGGGACGCGTTGGCATTCGTTATCGAAAATACGTTCCAGGATAAGGCCTTCGATCTGACGCCGGACCTCTTGCAACGAATGACCGTCGACAAATGGCTGGATGATATGGCGTCTTTCCTGGATGAATCGACCTGGCCGATTCACGACAGAATTATGGGGGTTCAGGTTTATGTATTGGCCAGATTGATGTACCCCACAACGCTGCGGCGTGTGTATGATAACGAATTTTTAGTGCCCTCGGATGAAGATGCCCTCACGCTGCCGGAGTTGCTGGAGACGATCAGCACCGCATTGTGGTACGAGCTGGACAAGGAGCCGGGCAAGAAATACACCGTCCGCGAGCCGATGATCTCCAGCCTGAGGCGAAATTTGCAGCGCGAGTATCTGGAGCTGATGATTGAGCTGACCAAAGCGGATTACTACGGAACCGCCGCCTACAAGCCAATCGCGACGTTAATTGTTGGCGAGCTCCGTCAGCTCAAGGACGATAAGATCGATCGTGTTCTCGAAATCCATGACAAGAATCTCGATCCATATACGCAAGCCCATCTGAAAGATGTGAGTATGCAGATCGAAAGGGCCCTGGATGCTCAATATATTTATAAACAACTCTGATTGATTTTGTAACCCATACGGACTTTGGAAAGGAGTGGAAATGAAATTGTTGAATAAATTGCTGTGCGCTGGATGTCTGGCGTCGATTCTGGCGTTGAGCGGACCGGTTCATGCGAAGCAATGGACGGTTCTTGAAGGTCGCGAAGGCCCCGGCAATGGGAAGCACATTGTGTTTCTCGTCGGAGATGAGGAGTACCGTTCGGAAGATTCCATGCCGCAGCTCGCCAAAATTCTGGCGGTCCATCACGGCTTTAAATGCACCGTGCTTTTCGCCATTAACAGGGAAACCGGCGAAATCGATCCCCAGACGCTCGATAATATCCCCGGCCTTCACCTCCTGGAGACGGCGGACCTGATGGTGATGTTTTTGCGGTTTCGCGAGCTGCCCGACGAGCAGATGAAGTATATCATTGATTACACGAACTCCGGCAAGCCCATCGTCGGATTCCGAACGTCCACACATGCATTCTTCTACAGGAAAAACAAGAACAGCCCCTATGCCAGGTACAGCTTTCGCAGTAAGGAGCCGAACGGCGGATACGGGCGCCAGGTTTTCGGCGAGACATGGATCAACCACTACGGCAGACATCAGGTCGAGAGCACGCGTGGACTCATTGCCAAGGGAATGGAGAACCATCCCATCGTCAAAGGTATCGATGATCTCTGGGGCGAGTCCGACGTGTACGGCCTCACCACATTAGAAGGCGACTGCAAGCCCCTGATAATGGGTCAGGTGCTTTCTGGTATGAATCCGACGGACAAACCGAATCCCGACAAGGAATTAGTACCCGTCGCCTGGACGAAGACCTATACGGGCGAAAAAGGCAAAACGGCCCATGTTTTCACGACAACGATGGGACACTCGTTCGACTTTAACAATGAAGGCGTTCGCCGCCTTGCCGTGAACGCCTGCTACTGGGCCTTGGGTATGGAGGATAAAATCCCGGCCAAAAGCAAAGTCGACATTGTCGGCCAATATAATCCGAACAAGATTGGCATGGGCAAGCACCAGCGCGGCCTGAAACCTTCGGATCACGAACTCAAATAAGTTGTTTCACAGGCTATTTTGATCCAATTGAGAACAGGTGTGAAAAGGTTCTTACGTACATTTTGCCGCCAGCAATGGCTGGAGTCGAGTGGCTTTTTTCGCCTAAAGGATTAACCGCCAACAGTTCGTAGCTCTCATCGGCCTTAACGACAACCACGTCTCCTGTTGTTGTGATACAGTACAGTTTGCCATCCGTCCACACCGGGGAACCATAGAATTTTTTGGCCGGTCGTTCGCGCCAGAGTTGCTCTCCGGTCGCGCTGCGCAGGCAGGTGACATAGCCGAGATCATCGAACATAAACAACAGGCCGTCTTTGGCGATACACGTCGGGACATACGGCATAAAATTATCATCGAACTTATATGCCTCTTTAGCCTGTACAGAACCATCGCTTGAGCCGGGCCGAATTGCAATCAGGCGTTTGCCCCTGCCAAAATCGCCGTTTGTGCCGATGATGAGGTCGTTGGAAATGGCAAGCGAAGCGACAACCCGGCTGGTAAATGCGCCGGGCATTTCCCAAATTACGGTGCCTTTATCGGGATCGATACTGGTCAGGCCGTGCGAGTGGCTGGCAAACAGGAGCTGAGGTTTTTCGTTTTGCACATAGACGCAGGGTGTCGAGTAGGACGTCTTTTCGCTGGTTTGCCGCTGAAGTGTCCAGAGCGTCCGGCCGTCCTTGCGATGGACGGCGATCCAGGCGCTCTTGGCGTCCGTGCTGCGACTCTCATGCTCGCAAGTGAAAACGACGATATCACCCAGAACGACGGGAGAGCTGCCCGCTCCGTGCTGGTTATGCACACCCTCGAACGTGCGTTTCCAGACCGCATTGCCCTCATGATCCAGGGCTACCAGGATCGTTTCATTGGTTGTGGGCCAGAGAGCATAGACATGATCGGCATCCACGGCCGGCGTCGAGGTGGCATAGCTATTGAGATTGTTCACGCGATATTTGGCTAATTTGAAATCCTTTCGCCATGCGATTTGCCCGTCGGAAACATTCAGGGCGATTAGGACACCCAGCCCGGCGTCCTGATCGCCGCTGGTAATAAAGACCTTGTCCGCCCAGAGCACCGGTGAAGAATGCCCCCCTCCCGGCAACGTAACCTTCCAGTTGAAATCGGATGCCGCCCATTTGGCGGGAAGGGATGTGGCCTCGCCAATCCCCTGCCCATTGGGGCCGCGGAAGCGCGTCCATTCTTGTCCCTGTAAGACCAAAGTCGGCCAAACAACATAAATCACAATCCTTGCCAGAAATTGCCTGCTGTTCATTACGGACATTTTTTATATTCCTATCGAACCTTTGAGAAATTAACGTCTGTTTGCCTTTTGAGTTTTTGGCACAACAAGCACTCCTTTGATTTGTCGTGCCGACATGTGTGGAAAATTCTATGCTCTCCAGAGGCGCTGCCTCGCTCCAAGGGTCTTCAGTGTGTCCACGGCAATGAGGCAATCCTCTATTACCTGGAAGTCAAACATCCCCACGCAAATGAAGTCCGCGCCGTTCTCAAATGCGTATTTGAAACCTTCCCTCGGATGGATCGCCCCGGCCGCCAAGACCTTAAACGCGATCCAGGGTTTGGTTACCTTCTTCATGAACTGTACCGTTTTCTCCGGTGTCATTGACCAGTAGTTGTCGGCATGGTTGTCCACAACGTCGAGATTCTGTCCCGGTCTTCGGGCAGACCAATAGTGGTCATGGTGTAATGTCTTGACGTAGAAATCGGCGTTGTACCCTCGCCGCTCAGACTCGACGACCACATCCAGCAAATGGGCACCAATACCACCGGGCACGCCTTTGGATTTAATGAAATCGACGCACTCGCCCAGCAGGTCGAGATGGCCGCTCCGAAGCCACCGGTCCCCAATGACGCCCTGGATGTAAATTGCCGAGGCGCCATAGTCCAGAGATTTCTGGATGTCGGTCCTGAGGTCTTTGACAGTGGGATGTCCCTCGGCAATCCATTGCATCTTGCCGCCTCGTTCGTTCCAGTATTTGGGGAAAATCCGGTACGGACGTTCACTCGGATCGGCGATGATGGTATTGACGCCGTGCTCCTCAAGAAGCTCCATCGTCTCCATCACTTTTTCGTCCGTGTTGTAATGCCTCATCAGATGATGCACATAGATCAGGTCTCGAGCGTGTGACCAGCCGCTGATCAGGTTCCCGCCTGAAATCAATCGGCTGATTTTCAGGCTGCCGATTTGGCCTATGGGCATCCCTTTGTTTGCGGTTTCGGTGGCCGATCCTCCGCGGATCGGTTCTGCCGCATCCGTTGGCGGAGTGTTCATTCCCAAGCCCAATGATGCCCCAGCAGAGGCGGCAACGGATTGTCGTATGAAACTGCGACGATTGAGTTTTACTGACATGATTCGCCTCCCATATCATAAGTTGGGCTATCCGTTCAGAACCCAGCCTCTGCGGTAGGTTTTGCGGATATATTGATCGGCTTCGGGGCAATTCGTGGCCTTGATATTTTCGGCGTCATAGTCGAGTTTCTGACCGACCCGGTAGGCGACGAGCGCCAGCAGATTGTGCTCGATCAGGGCGCCGGAGTAGTCGAAGTTGCACGTGGTCGGCTCACCCGTCTTACACGCCACGATCCATTCCTTGTGATGTCCGAGTGACGGCGGGATAAGATCCTCGGGCCGGGGTGATTTGTAGTGGGTCATATCACTGGCGCGTTGTCTGGGCATGAGGATTCGAAGATTGTAATCGGCGAGCAGCCACCCTTTATCGCCCTTAAACAGCGCTCCTTTAAACAGTTCGTCTCTGTCGAATGCCTTGGCCGGCATACCGGGTTTCTTGCCGCCGTCATACCAATAGACTTTGATAGCCGGACGCCAGTCGTTGGCCGGGTGATCCCATTCAGCGGTGAGCCACTGGGGACACGTGTCCGGATTGAATTCCGTTCCTTCGGCCTGGCACGTCGTCGGGAGCGTTAAATCCAATCCCCAGTAGGCCATGTCGATCAAATGGCTTCCCATATCGCCGACTTGCCCGCTGCCGAAATCCCAGTAGAGATTCCAGCTAAGGCAACCACCTTTTATGTATTTTGAATTGAAAGGGTGGAAAGGCGAAGGACCGATCCAGAGGTCCCAGTTGATATAATCCGGCACCGGCTCTTCCGGCAGATAACTGCCCCCTTCCGGCATCCGGCTGCACCAAACACGAACTTCACTCGGCGTTCCGATCGCCCCATTGCGAATCAATTCCACCATTCGCCTGTAATTGTCGCTGGCATGAATCTGCGTACCCATCTGGGTGGCGAGTTTATTCTTATTCTTGAGATATGTCTGTCGAACCACGTGGGCCTCGTGAACCGAATTGGCCAGGGGCTTCTCACAATACACATGCTTGCCGCGATTCATTGCCCAGACGTTGACGAAGGCGTGCGTGTGGTCCACCGTCGAGCATACGACGGCATCAATATCCTTCTGTTCGAGACATTTGCGCCAATCCTGGTATGTTTTAGCCCGAGGGAATTCCTTGGCAGCTTCAGCGAGATTCTTTGCGTTAACATCACACAACGCCACGATATTCTCGCTCTTGACACCATTCAAATTGGCCCCACCTCGACCCCGAACGCCGATCACGGCGATGTTGAGCTTTTCATTGGGCGACCGGCCGGCCTGGAGTATGCCCGATTTCAGGATAACGAGCCCTGCTCCGGCGGCGGCGCTGCTCTTGAGAAATGTACGACGTTTCAATTGGGAATTCATAGCGGATCTCCTATCATTGTGTTGATTTAATCAATGGACGAGAAATTCGATTCTATCATGTCAACAGCCTAATCAAACAAGGGGCCACTTTCAAGGATTATTTATCGGCCCGGAAGTACTTCTGCCGTATCCACTCAGGCTGCCAGCGGTCCGTTTCTCGCTTGTGCCCGGTCATATCGATCTCTTTCGGATCTGGATTCGCCACGGTGAGCGGCAAGTCGTCGCCCACCTTCTGCTGGCATTTCTTGAGCAGAGTCAGCATTTCGCTCACCCGCCCGGCCTGCGCCGGCTCGCTCGCCAGGTTGTGCATTTCGTAAGGATCGTTTTGCAGGTCAAACAGTTGTGTGTGATCGATCTTAGGATAGCGAATCAGTTTCCACCGTTCGTCGCGCACCGAGCGTTGAATCTTCGAAAAGGATAGAAACACAGAATCACGAACCTTTTTCGTTTTCCCCTCCCAGATCGGCTTTAAATTCATGCCCTCGACACCGGAAGGCGACTGAATTCCAGTCAGTGAACAGACGGTCGGAAAGATATCCAGCAGATAAGAAAACGCCTGCGTGGATTTGCCTTTGGGGATTCCCGGTCCGGCGAAGATCAGCGGACAGCCCATGCTGTGCTCGTAGATACTCTGCTTACCTAAAAGCCCGTGGCTTCCGAGGGCCAGGCCGTGATCGGCGGCGTAGATAATGATCGTGTTCTCGGCATGACCTGAGTTGCTCAACGCCTTGAGGACTCGCCCGATATGCTCGTCCAGATGAGTAATCAGGCCGTAATACTCCGCCAACTGGTCGCGAACGACGTCCTCCGTACGGGGCCAGGCGGCCAGGCTCTCATCGCGCCCGACCATATGCCCGTTGTCGAAGGGATGCTGCGGCATGAAATTTTTCGGCAATGGCGGCCGATTCTCGTAATACATTTGACGATACTTTTCCGGTGGATTCCTCGGATCATGCGGGGCGGTGAAAGCGACATAGGCGAAGAACGGTTTGTCTTCTTTATAATTTTCAAGAAATTCAATCGCCGCATTCGTGAACAATTCGCTGGAGAACTTCTCGCCGATACGCTTGTTCACGAGCTTACTGTCGGACGAAAGGTCAACCACGGGAACCTTCGTATGATCCGCCATGCCGCCGAAAAATATAGCTTTGCCCCTTTGGAAGCCGCGCAGGAACGACGCTTCTCTGTTGTGCCACTTGCCGGTCGCGAAGGTCGTGTAACCCTTGTCGCCGAGTACTTCCGGCATGATCTTAACGCCGGTCATTCTCGAATCGACGTTGAAGTAGGATCGGCCGCTATGAATCATGGCCCGGCTCGGAACGCAGACCGCCCCACCGCTCGAACCGAGGCAGTAATTGCGTCTGAAACTATATCCCCGCGCGACGAGCTTGTCGAGATTCGGCGTTTGGATATGCTGATTGCCGTAGGCCCCAATCGTGTCGGCGCGTTGATCGTCGGCCAACAGAAATAATATGTTAGGTTTTCTGCGTGTTGTATCGCCGCACAACGATCCGGGAAGGACCAGGCCGGCGGTTCCCACGGCACATCCGGCCAGGAAAGCCCGTCGCGAAATATTATGCTGATTCATTTGTCACCTTTCTCTAACTCATTCGCACTGTCAGTTCATTCCACCTGATGTTGCCGGCCTGCCATCATACCAGAACAGGGACGTTGCGACAAGCGCTCAAGCGAGAGAGATATTGCGTTGCGAACACACTCGAAAGACCGTAAAATCAGGAGGACTTGCGTTATCCGTTGAAGGACTCGCTTGGAGAAACCTGCTATGGAACAGATTGTCATAAAACCGATCGGAATCATCCATTCGCCGTACAAACAGCCAAAGAACATCCCCATTCAGGGCACATTCAGGCCGGATGTCGTTGCCTGGATTGAGCTTGGTGAAGAATATGCCGGCGGGCTCAAGGATCTTGAGTCATTCAGTCATGCCATTCTTTTATACTATTTTCACCAATCCCACAAGGAACAGCTTCAAGGCCGTCCTTTTCTCGAAGATGAAAAGCACGGTATATTCGCGATCCGAAGTCCTCATCGCCCGAACCATATTGGGTTGTCCGTGGTTAAAATCAAACGTATCGAGGGCAATAAGCTGTACTTCCACGAAGTGGATATTTTGGACCGGACGCCCCTGCTGGATATTAAACCGTATGTCAAGTATTTCGATTGGCGAGAAGACGTTGTTTCCGGCTGGGTGGACAAGCACTTTGAGGGCGGTGATATTCCAGACAGAACCATCCTGAAATGACGCACGGGATCAGGGAGCGGCTCAGTTGACATTTTTATGCCGGCCGCATCCATCGTTACGGCATTCGCTTGAGAAGCTCGATCCCGTTGCCCGTTCCTAAATTGCGGGAATATTGTTTATCAACGGGATTGTTCCAGTGCTCATATACACCGAGACTCGCTAAACGAACGACATTCCCTTGATGGCCCGGATCATAGAACGTTCCCGAAGGAGGATTCTCCGCTAAGGCCGCTTCGATGAGGTAATCGCTTACGCCGGACCGGTGCGGCGCATCGTCCCATTCGGCCCATAGAAAATCGAAGCCGACGGCGTCAATGGCCACCGGGTCCTGGGAGGCAAACAAGCTGGACGTCCAGTCCCCGTTAAACGGCGGGAGGTTCCATTTTCTCGGAGCCCTTTCTTTGGCATGTTTACCCGCATAAAGCCCGTCGATCAGGTAGAGCAATGTTTTGCCCCCGAGGTGCTTATGCCCCATCAGATCGACCAAAGGTCGATAACGCCCCATGCCGGGCGTGTTAAAAGGAAGGTCTTTGTGCATATCGTAATAGCTGGGAGTACGGGCCGGCTTGCGGATCAGTGAGCCGTAGTGGTTCTTCGCACAGAGCGTAATGCCGGCCATATCGTTGTGACTCTTGAGGTTCGCCAGATTGATCAGATAATCCGCCCGGGCGTAAGACTCGGGTATGTAATCCGTCTCTTTTCCTTCCGCATCCGGGGTGCTCCAATAGAACGGGACCGACGAATGTTTCGCCGCGGTTCGGCCGAAGTTTCCTAAAAGCTCCAGGTATTTCACATGGGGGAATTCCTTATGGCACATCGCATAGAACTCGTTCGGAAAGTAACAAAGCGTATCACCGACCGTAATATCAGCCTGTTTCACACCAGCCTCATTCACCAGTTGCCGCAACAAAGCAATAATCATCTGCGGCGACGTATGCATGTAATCGCGCGACCTCAGGTTGTAGTCTTCGACGCTTGTCACCCGGCGCCGACTCCAAATTTGAATGCAACCGACAAAGTTGACTTTGATGACAATCTTCTCTGGCATTTGATATCCGGTGTCCCCGCCGCCGTGTGTCTTATTGAAATGCCTGAAGAGGACATCCCAGGCGGCGGCGTCTGATTCGGCGCCACTGAGAGCTTGTATCGCCCGGCTCATCATCTGATCCACAACCGCCTGGTTTGTATGATTGCTTTCCCACCAACAACCATTGCCGGGCCCGTCCCAGTCCGTCGCATCGGGATCGTGCACCCAGACAACGCGTCCGGGATGTAGTCCCTTGCCGACGCCTATCGGAGCATTTATCGTTGGCTCATCGGCATAAAGGACCTCTTCGGTCGTCAGGCTTTGGGCAAGCCACAGTGTTCCGATACTGACGGCAACAAGCATCACGCACATGAGATATCGGGACTGCGCCAGGCAGCGTTTCGCCCGGCGAATGGCCGCGACGGAACCTATCGCTCCGGCAAGCCAGATGATAAAGCCGGTCGCAAACGGGAAGGCGATTCGTTGACATGGGTAGGTCGCGCGAGAAGGTTTGGGTATCACGCGAAACAGAAACCATAACAACGCCAACAAGCCACCAATTGGAAACAGCCACGTGAACCAGTGACGCTTACCCGTTTTGGGACATTCTAACGGTCTTCGTTCCTTTCTCAGCGATAGCATTTGTAATCCTTCCAAGCAATATTGTGCATATCCGGTTTTATGTTGTTGGTCGTTCTTTGTCCCATGGATTCGGCTTGCGGGGTTTATATTGAGGTCTGGCATCCTTTTCAGGCATAGTATTCATTACGGCCTGAAACTTCCGGATGGCCGCCAGATGCTCCGGTTTTGTACTGGCGATCAGGTTGTTCTCTTCAAAAGGATCCGAGAGAAGATCATAGAGTTGCGCGATTTTTCCCTGCTCGTTGACCCATACCTTGTACTGCTTGTCACGTATGACGCGCTCCGTGTAGTCCACTTTGCCCCGGACGCCATTTGCATCCAGTCTTGCCGCCCCGTGCCCTAAAGCCATGATCCACTGCCGAGGGGAATCTTTGGCTTTACCGAGCAGGAGCGGGGCAATCGAGACGCCGTCGATGGGCAAGTCTTTCGGAACCTGCCCCCCGCCAAGTTCGGCAAACGTGGGAAGCAGATCCGTAAAGTCCGTCAGCGCGTCGGTCACAATCCCTGAAGGCACGAATCCGGGGCCATTGACGATATACGGGGCGCAAACGCCGTTCTCGGTCTTTTTGGCCTTGCCGCCGCGGATTTTCTTGCCGTTGCGTGTGCCGGTGATCCCGCCGCTGGAACCGTTGTCCGTCGTGAATATGATAATGGTTCTCTCGCGTATTTTAAGCTCATCAAGAGCCCGTACAAGTCTGCCGACAAGGCGATCCGTATAACGTACCATCGCGTTGTGTTTTTCCATCTTCGTCTCGGCGTTCGGTTCGGCGGGCGTTGCGACCAAAGGACCGTGGGTTAGCGCCATCGGAAAATAAAGCGCCATGGGTTGATCTTTATGATTTTTCATGAAGCGGATCAGGTAGTCCGTATATACATCCGGTCCAAATTGGCCTTTGTAGGTCTTGCTCCCCTTGGGCGTGTTGATATAGGCGTTCATATAACGCTCGGCGCTGGGTGGGTTGCCGGTTTCGTAGCCGGTCCACATACACCAGTCGTCAAAACCGTGCCTTTTCATCGCATCAGGCGCGATCCGGAAGTCGTTGATCTGCCATTTTCCAACAGCCGCCGTCGCATAGCCGGCGGTCTTCAGGATGCGGGCGAACGTTATATTCTGCCGTATCTTCCAGTCGAAGTAGCCGACGCCCCAGCGGGGAACATCCCAGTGATTGACCCATCCGGTACGCCAGGGATACTGTCCCGTTAGCAGCGTCGCCCGGCTCGGCGTGCATTGTGGCATCGAATAGGCATTTTCAAATCTCATGCCCGTTTCGGCCAGCGCATCAATATTCGGCGTTTTGATATCTTCAGCGCCGTAGCAGCTTATCCACTCCTTGCCGAGATCATCGACCATGATAAACAGAATGTTGGGACGACGACTTTTCTCCGCTGAAAATGAAATCCCCGGTAAAGCCATTGCAGCCACTGACGTCCCGGTCAGCCTCAGTAAGTGCCGTCGTGTCAACCTGACACGACGTTCAGAAATAGCTTCGGATGTTGTACGCTTCCCGTTCGTGCATATACGGTTTCTTGAGCCCATTGGAATCCTCTTGAGTAAAGATTAAAATCGCCCGCCCGTTGTAGGGTTGGTACAGGATCAATTCCTCTCGTTCGTCGCCACACAGATCGACGGCAAACGCCTGAACAGCGATGTGACGCTTGCTTTCTCCCCATTGAAGCTGCTCTTTGACCATAAGCTCATACTCACCCAGGTCGGCAACGACGCGGCCATATCCATCGACCAATGTCCGATCGATCGGAATCCATAACGACTGCTCCCCTGTCCCCTTCCAGTTCACGACGCAGGGGAAATCGGGATAGCCTTCGTAGTTTTTCGTATGGCGAAAAGCCGCCAGTTGCTCGCCATCGCTTCCCCTGACGGTAATGAAATCTCCGACGTGCCCGCTGCGCAAAATGACAGCTTCCAATCCCGGTTCTTTGTCGATGAAATTCCCAACCCAGACGCCCTGACCGTGCGGTACGTCCTGACGCGTCTTTTCCCAAAGCACCTCGCCGTTCGCCGACATACAATAGACCGGCCCGGTCGAACAAATACTCATTATCACTTCTCGCCCCGCCGAAGGATGTACATCCGCTATCGTCGTGCAATCCGCATGTCGTTCCACCTTCTTTTCCCAGAGGACGTGTCCTTGTTCATCGGTCAAAAGCGTCCCGAAAATGATCTCCTCCCGCCCATCCATGTCCACGTCCCCAACGGTCGGGACATGACCCATGGAATGTTTGCTGCCGGTAAGCTCCCATAGGATCTCCAACCTTTCATTAAGGGCTGCCGCAAAGCACGGTACGAAATTGCTCGCGCCGTATTTGAGAATAATGGAAGCCGACTTCTCCCGGCCATGCAGGAACGCCACCCGCCCTACCGGATGACACCGGCTGCGTTTCCCGCCGCGGACCTGAAGGGTTAGTGGAGACTCTCTCTCATGCAAGATTCGTCCCGTTGAGCCTTCAAGAAGATACAGCATCGGTTTGTCATCTTTCCAGAACTCGGTCACGACTTCGCCCTTGCCATCCCGGTCGAAATCGTAGATGAAGGCAATGCCACGAAGGGCCGGCTCCTTCCAAACACCATCGTTCTGATGTGTTTCCAGGGTGTGATCGCCCCGCTCCCAAAGAGGCTTTCCATCATGATTCATCGCCACCATGAAACCGGGCGTCGTTTGGGGCCCTTCCCGGTACAAGAGGAAATCCACCCGTCCATCCCCCGTCAAATCACCCAGGCAAACAAAAGTCCCTTGATAAGCGGCGATATCGACTGTGTGCCAAAGCTGCATTTGCTCAACTGCCGGAACATTGCTCGTAAACAAATGTGTCAATGCCGCAACGACAAAAAGAAGTGGGCGATGATATCGTTTTATTTCCATTTGCATTTGCGATTCGTTAGGCGATGGTCCCCGTGGCAATCCGTACATACCATAAGCTCACCGCCGGCAGCCAAGAGAGGCTTGTGCTGCGCGGTGTCGATCTTTTCCTTCGGATGACAGCCCATGCAGAACGGGTTGATCTTCGGCCGGGGATACATGATTTCCGGCGCCGTGCCGTTGCCGCCCGAGGCCCAGGATTCATCGGCGATGTGCGCGTCGGATTCGCCGTGGCACTTTGCACAGCCCATATTGGCGCGTGCATGTGTGACGGCGATATCCTCCTGCATATAGTTGATATGACAGACGAAACAGCGACTGTTGTCCGCTTCCGGCTCATCTGATGAAAGAGCTTCCGGCTCATCTTCCAGCAATAGAAGCGGTTCCTCATCCAAAAGCAACGGTGATTCGTCGTCAGCCGTTTGTCCTTGAGCAGGTTCGCTCTCGACGGCTGTCTGTGGGTTGTTGCGAATCTCCTGCTGCTCACAGCCGCTCACCACGACAACCGCCAACGCAAGCGGGAAAATCAATCGAAAGTATCTCATAGGTGGTTGCGAATGTCCTCTTAGACGTATTGCCAGTTTTTCAGCCACTGATAGTTGCCCGGCAGCGAGGCCCAGGCCTGTCGGTTGGCGTTGTCCAATTCCGCCGTCTCTTTCACATCAAGCTGCCGACGCTCCTTGACGGCCTTGGCCACATTATCAACGTGCGTGACGTCATTCATACCCGGAATCGGAATCACGGTGTTGCTGTGCAGGATGTACCGAATAGCGAGACGTGCCCGTTTAAGATTTTCTTCTCGATTATCTCTGAAGAGCGAGCCCGCCGCGAACGGCTTGATTCCGAAGGCGCCCACATCTTGTTTCTTGAGGGCTTCGAAAACACTGTCCGTCTGTGCCCTTTTGCTCATGGTCGTAAAGGGAAAGCAGATGCACTCAATTTGCGGGAAGTACTCGATCATGAACTTAATCCAGCGACGGTCATGCGTCGAAAAACCTATGAAGCGGGCTTTGCCCTGTTTTTTCGCCTTCTCAAGAGCTTCAACCATCTCACACGCCGTATTGAATGTGTGTCTCCCGCCCGGCTCATAACAGGTGATGCGCCACAGATCGGTGTAGTCCTCTCCCGAAGCGGTAAGGACTTCGTCCAGGCTTTCCAGCAGTTTCTTAGCGGTTCGGAACTCAGGATTGCGTGTCTCCTTGCCGCAATGGGACAGCGCCAGGTACATTTTGTCGCGACGTCCTTTCAGGGCCTTGGCATCTCGGATGACCTCGCCCTTCGTGCAGGAATCGATGTAGTTAATGCCGATATCGATGGCGCGACCAACAATTTCATTGCGTTCCTCTTGGTTGCTCCTGGAGTGTCCGCCGAGGCAGACGGCTGAGATCATAAGATTGGTTTTGCCCTGCCGGCGATACGCCATATTCGGGTTGTAATTCCGGATTTTGGATGTATCGACCGTCTTGGCGCCGGCAGCATTCATTCCGAGACCGGCGACCACACCCGCTGCCGTCATGGCCCCATCACGCATCAATTGTCGCCGGGAGACTTTTTTATCTTCCATCGTTTATCTCCTTTTAAAAGTATTCAGGGTTTAGGTAGCGGCTTATCGCTCTTCACATCATAAATGGCCTTGATCTCGTCTTCCGAGAGAGGCCGATCGTAAAGTCGCACATCGTCGAGAAGGCCCTCGAGCCCCCTGCCGATTTGGACATCCATATCTTTGCCGGTATCGACGGGCCAGAGGTCCAAGAGGCCAATGTCGTGTATTTCCGCCGGCTTGCCGTCCTTATAGAGCGTGACATCGTCGTGCAGATTGGGCAACTCCGCTTTATGCACGACCACGGCGACATGATGCCAGTCGCCGTCGTCCGTCTTATCATTAATATAAAGGTATCCCCCGTTGGGTGTGACGCCGACGCGTCCTCTGATGTGGCGATAGATCCACATCTTGCCGAAGTCGTCGGCGCCCCAGGAAATGATTTCACCCCGGTCTTCTTCCGTCTTAATCCAGGCGGTGATCGTTCGTGGTTTGGTTCCGGTGATCCCTTTATAGTTCGTGATCCGGACGTAATCCTCACCATTCAGTCTCAGGGCCTTGCCGATTCGACCTTTGGCCGAGTTCGTATCAAAAGACAGATCGCCCGTCAGGGCACCTTTTCGATGATGCGGCGAGGCATCCGCGACGGTTTTGCCGGCGGTTTCGTCGAACTTCCACCAGCCGACCAGGTGCGGATCGGTATCCAATGTTTTCTCTTTACCGTCGGCCGGGCTTATATGCATACCGACCGTGCAAAGCAACAAAACAGCAAGCAATGAGCAAGTCAGTTTCTTCTCCATGATATTTCTCCCAATCATAAAAGACTACTTACAGATTCATGCTTGACAAACGACTATTCCTTATCGCCACTATCCACGGACCGAGCCACCCGGAAACCGATAAATTCCATTTGAGGCAGCCACCATATACTCTTCGGGATCTGCGGATCGCCCGACCGCCACCACGGCTCTTCGTAAGATCGCGCCGCACAACGCAGGGTATCGACCGGACTGCTGTAGTCGCCGCCGCGAGCGACGTGCACCTTTCCGGTTTTAGGGCCCTTCGGATTGACGGCGGGCGTTTGCTGGGCGGCTTCTTTGTAAGCGGTGGGACTGTAGAAATCATACACCCACTCGCGAACGTTGCCGGACATATCATAGAGACCCCAGGCGTTCGGTTTTTTCTTGCCCACGTCGGAGGTCTCGAAATCGGCGGTGTCCTCGTACCAGGCGAAATCCTTCATTTGCTCCGGATCGGTACCGACGCCGAAGACACACGTCGAACCGGCCCGGCAGGCATATTCCCACTCGGCCTCCGTAGGCAGACGATAGTGCTTGCCGGTCTTCTTCGAGAGCCACTGGCAGAAGACCATCGCGTTATGCCAGGTCATGCCCATGGCCGGATGCTTTTCGCTATAGCCCATCGTCATATCGCCATAGACCGGCGTCGGACCGGAAATCGCATCCACGTCGCTTTTTGCCTCTTCCGCGTTTTTCTTTTCTTCCTCCGTTGTGATGAAGTCTTTTTTAGCCGTGACCGTTTCCTGATAATACGTCGTGAAAAGCTCGATCGTCATCTCCATCGTGCACAGGTAAAAATCATCCAGGCGGACTGGATGCTGCGGCCCTTCATCGTCTTTGCGGCCGGCTTCATTGGCGGGACTGCCCATCTGGAACGTTCCGCCGGGGATCAGCACCATCTCGAAAGAGACCTTCTCGCCCGTCTTTGCAGTCACGGTCTCGGTATATTTCTTCGAGTGTGCGGCTTCGAGCGCCGTCCCCATGAACAATCCCAGACCCATCGCTGCCAGAGCGATAGTTGTCAATCTACGACTCATAATCATACTCTATCTCCTCAAATCATTTGTGTAAAGCCGGGTTTCGGCACTGGATAACTTCCGTGGGCACCCGCCTTCACGGGCGGCTCCATCTCATCGTGACAATCCTCCGCCTTGGGCGGATAGTAGAAATCGGATTGATTGATTTTATCCCAGGTAACTTCTTTACCGGTATAACACGAGATTTGCCCCATGACGGTGACCATCGTGCTGCGCGTCATATAGTGGCCGTTGTTGACGGGCTCGCCGGAGCGAATCGCCTTGAAAAGCACGTCGTGCTCGATCTGGTACGGATTGCAGCGTCCCTGCCAGCGCCAGTTGTTTTCGCCCCAGATCCGGCATCCCGTCACGGAGGCCTTGCCCTTGCTGCCGAGCACGGTGCTGGACGAATCGTTGTAGCATCCGTTTGTAGTACGGCAAAGGGCGTAAATGCGCACGCCGTTATCGAGCTCGTAAACAACCGAATGATGATCGAACACGTCGCCATAAATCGGCTGGGTCATCGAAGACCGCCCGCCCAGGCCGTGGCATTTCGTCGGCACCTGGTTGTGCAGCACCCAACTGGACCGGTCCAGGTTATGCACGAGCGATTGAGGCACGTCGTCGCCGGAAAGCCAGCGGAAATGGTACTGCGTGCTGCATTGCCACTGGAGCTCCGTCAGACCGGGCTTGCGCTCGATGATGCCGTAGGGACCGCGGAGGAAGTTCTCCTCAATAGCGATGACATCGCCGATCGCGCCGTCCTGTATTCGTTTGACGGTTTCAGCATAGCCTGTGTGATAACGGCTGTGCAGACCCGATACGAGACACAATCCTTTTTGCTTTGCCAGCTCGGCGGCCCTTTGCATGAGCTTAATGCCAGCCGGATCGATCCCGTGAGGCTTCTCCACGAACACGTGTTTTCCGGCCTTGATGGCGGTCATGGTATGAAGTGGGTGAAACTTCGCCGCATTGGCAATCACGACAACGTCCGACGCCTCGATCACGTGCTTGTAGCCGTCAAAGCCGGCAAAGCACTGGTCATCCTTCACGATAACCTGATCGCCCTTCTGCTCTTTGAGGATTCGGCGTTTGTCCTTGACGCGGTCCTTAAAAATATCGCACATGGCCACCAGTCGTGCCCCCGGGTCCGCGGTGAGCGCCTGGGCGGCGGCGCCCGTGTTGCGCCCGCCGCAACCGATCATTCCGACACGTAGAATACCGCTTCCGGCGGCAAACACGCGTTGACTGATGCCCAACGTGGCCGCCGAGGCCGCGACGGTCGAAGCCTTGAGAAAATCACGCCGCGTCGTGCCCGGTTTTTTTTCTAACCTTTTTGAGCGTGCCATAATCTCTCCTTTTTAATCTTTCTTTGAGTTTTGCAGAACTCTTTTATCAGTCCACAAGTGTTTATGCAAATTCTTTGTATTCCCGGTTCTTGAGGATGCCCGGCTGCGGAACGGGATACTTACCCTCAGCGTCGCTCAGTAGCGGTGCGACCGAATTCATGGTAAACTTATCCACGTTAGGAGCAAACTCATGCTCGCAGTTGAGGGCTTCGTCGAACGTAATCACCTGGCCCGTATGGGCGGCCATTCGGCCCATCGTGCTGACCAGGCTGGCCTCAGCGCCGCGTGCGGCTTCGTTGTAAGGTTTGTTTTCGCGAATCGCATCAATCAAATCGTTCCATTCGAGCTGGTACGGACTCGGCTCGGGCTGCGGGAATCGCCAGATGAGGTTTTCACTGGTCATATTGTGCCCTTTATAGGTGCGCACCTTGCCGGGCGTATGGCTCGACGTCGAAATGACGGCCGAGCCTTTCGTGCCGTGCGCAAAGCTGGAAAAGGCACTTTTGCAGCCGCTCATGGCCCGGCCGTTGTAGAAGAGCTTTGTTCCGTCCGGATAGGTGTACTCGATGGCGTAGCTGTCTAGGTTCTGGTCCACAGAGTCGCCGCGGTAATGCCGCCCGCCCAAAGCCTGGGCTTCGACCGGCCAGGCGCCTTTCATCCAGGAACACTCGTCAATCTGGTGAATGTAATAATCGCTGTACATGCCGCCGCTGGCCCAGAGGAAGGCGTGGAACCGTCGAATCTGATAGAGCAACTCGCTCATACCATCAGGTCTGAGTCCTGCCGTGGCGGAACGCCCGGCCATCCGATAGCCCCTTAAGGCAATGATGTCGCCGATTTCGCCGGACCGGATGCGTTCGAGCAATTCCTGACGCCCCTTACAATGACGGACCATCAATCCGACGCCCACCTTGAGGTTCTTTTTGTCGGCCTCCTTGGCGAGTTTGAGCATCCGGCGCGTCGTTGGGCCGTCCACGGTGACGGGCTTTTCCATAAAGACATTAAGGCCCTTTTGGATGGCGTAGGTAAAATGCACCCATCGGAACGCCGGCGGGGTTGCAAAAATCGCCACGTCTCCCGGATCGAGGCAATCCATCGCCTTCTTGTAGCCGTCGAATCCCATGAACTTTCGATCCTCAGGCACGTCTATTTGCCGAGCGTTTCCCTTCATTAAGTTTTTATAGCTTCGGGATAGCTTATCCTCAAAAACATCCGCCATGGCGACGAGCTTGATCGGCTCGTTCTTGGGGTACAAGGCATTAAACGCGGCGCCCGTACCCCGGCCGCCACAACCAATCAGGGCGACCTTGATCGTATTGTTCGATCCGGCGTAAACACTCGGAGCGATCCCCGCCAAGACGGCCGAGGTAGCCGCGATCCGGCCGGTATGTTTCAGGAATTCACGGCGTGATGTGCCGGTTTCTTTACCCAATTCATTCGAATCAGTCATATTTTCTCCTTTTTCGATGTATCTTTCTCAAATCGAGTGATTCATTTCATCTATCCAGATTCTGCACATAAATGCGATACATTAGCCAAGCATTATATCCGATTGTCTGTCCGAATTCAACGTCTGTTTGGAGAATATGGCTCGATGAGGTGAAATGTGGCATGGGCCTCAAATCCGTGAAAGGATGGCCGTGTCGCAAAAGAAAAGCCGCTGGTCTCGGTGGGGCCAAAACCAGCGGCGGTTCAGTCATAAAACTCTCTGATTATGCGAAATCTTTGTATTCCCGATCCTTGACGATACCCGGCTGCGGAACGGGATATCTGCCTTTGGAATCGGCCCGCAGAGGTGCGGGTGAATCCATCGTTAACTTGTCCAGGCCGGGCGCCATTTCGTGCTCGCAGTTCAGAATCTGTTCGTAGGTGATGACCTGGCCCGTGTGCGCCGCCATGCGCCCCATGGAAGTGACGAGACTGACGGTCACGCCCCGATCCACTTCGTTGTAAGGCTGATCATCACGGATGGCGTCCATCAGATCATTCCATTCGTTCTGATACCAGGACTGTTGGTCGCGGGGTACCTTAGATTCCCACACGATTTCGGACCGATTCGGAGTCTGCCCTTTGAAGATGGTCGAGGGCCCGCCGCAATCGCCGTTCTTGGAAGCAATAGCGCTGCCTTTGGTGCCGTGGATATAACTCGAAAAGTTGTTATGGCAGCCGTCCATGCAACGCCCGTTGAAGTAGATCTTTGTTCCGTCGGCGAAGGTGTATTCCACTGAATACGCATCGAAATTCTGGTCCACATAGGCGACACCGTCAGGACTCGTCTTATAATGGCGGCCACCCAAACCCTGGGCCTGGACGGGCCATTGATTTTTCATCCAGGAGAGATGGTCGATGATATGGATGTAGAAGTCACTGAAATTGCCGCCGCTGGCCCAGATGAAGCTGTGGAATCGCTGAATTTGGTACATTAATTCACTGATGCCCGCCGGCTTGGGTAGAGAGTGAAAGTACCCGGCCGGGCCGTGCATCCGGTAGCCTCGCTCCAGGATGATCTCGCCAATCTCGCCGTCGTGAACGCGCTTGGCCAGTTCCTGCAAGTGCCGGGCGTGGCGGGAATTCAGGCCCACGCCCACCTTCAGGTTCTTTGCTTTGGCGGCTTTGTTGATTTTTAACATGCGCCTACTCGTAGGACCGTCCACGGTCACGGGCTTCTCCATGAAGACATTCAGCCCCTTTTCGATGGCGTAAGGGTATTGCACCCAGCGAAACGCCGGCGGCGTGGTTAGGATCGCAATATCCCCCGGCCGGAGGCAGTCCATCGCCTTCTTATAGGCGTCGAATCCGAGGAACTGGCGGCCCGCCGGCACGTCCACCTTCTTTTCAAACTGGCTCCGGATGGCGTTGTACTTGCCCCGCAGACGATCGGGAAAGACATCGGCCATAGCGACCAATTTGGTGTTACCGTCCCTGACCGACAGTGCGTTAACGGCGGCGCCGGCGCCGCGACCGCCGCAGCCGATCAAAGCTACCCTTATCGTACTGCTCCCCCTTGCATAAAGGCTTGGGGCAATCCCGGCCGCGATAGCCGACGTGGCGGCAATTCGACCCGTATCCTTTAAAAATTCTCGACGGGACGTGCTGGTTGAGGTCATTTCGTTCATAGTAAGTCTTCTCCTAACGATTTGGCATGATTCTATAGTTCGCGTTCATTCCGAGAGTGAACACGTGCTCCCGGTTCTGATTTCAATCCTATTATGCCTGGAATATTGAAGATAACAAGCTCTTTTTTCGCTGCAAAAAGCGGAATTCGTGCTATCGCCCCATTCTCTTATAGACTCTGACATAGTCGATCGTGTATTGTTGCGGAAAGATCGTATCGTCGATCCCTTTTCGTCCGCCCCAGCTCCCGCCAACGGCTGCGTTCAGAATCAGATAATGCGGCTTATCGAAAGGCCATACGTCATTACCGGTTCCTTCATTCGTAAAAGTGAAATATTTCTGATTATCCAGGAAAAAATCAATTCGGTCCGCATACCACTCAATCGCATAGACATGGTATCGTTCATAGGGCTTTTCAGCCTTGATCTTCGAGCCTTTGTTGGTTTTCTTTACATGGTTGTAGGCCTTTGTATGCACGTTGGCGTGGATCATATCGGGATCGAAACCGACGTTTTCCATGATATCGATCTCACCGCAGGCAGGCCAGCGGACTTTACTGCGATTGATCCCTAACATCCAGATGGCCGGCCACATCCCCCTGCCGGTCGGGAGCTTCGCGCGCACTTCGATACGACCGTACAACCAATGAGCTTTATGCCGCGTACATAGGCTCGCTGAGGTATAGTCGCCCTTTTTGTATTTCTCCTTTCGTGATTCGATAATCAGCGTGCCGTTTTCAACGCGAGCGTTCTCCAAGCGAGCTTTGGTGTAGTATTGCTTCTCGCGATTGCGAATGAAACCGACCTCATAACCCCATTTACTCTGGTCCGGCAGTCCTTCATCGTCGAACTCATCGGACCAGACCAATTCCCACTTTTTATCAATGTTCGCTTCATTAGAGACGGCTGCGGTTTGACAAATCCATATCGCTAAACAAGCCAGAGAAAAGATCTTTCTGTAAATGGTCATTTTTTTCCTTTCTTCTCTCTGACGACTGGTAGCGGTTTGTCCGCCAATATCTCTTTGAAGCGTTTCTTCGCCGCGAGCACGTCCGGATTCGTCGAATTCGTGACATCTTTATACCCCGTTCCATCCCGGCTGTCGCCGCAGTCGTAGAAACGTCCCGGATGATCCGGTCCATTGTCCTCCAGTAGCCATCGCTTCGTGCGAAGGATCTGCCGGTCGCCGAGATAGCTGTAAATCCACTCCCGTATCGGTTCCTTCTCTCCTCTTAGCAAAGGTGCAAAACTCTGCCCGTCAATGATGTGTTCCCTGGGCATTCTGGCGCCGGAAAAGTCCATCAGCGTCGGGAAAATGTCCGACAAATCGACCAATTCATCGCTTGTTCCCATCGGCTTGACGATTCCGGGGCAATTGGCGATCATCGGGACGCGCGCGCCAAGCTCGGTCGACTGTCCTTTGCCCTGGCCGCCCGTGCCATTGTCCCCTGTGAACAATATGACCGTGTTCTTCCGCAGGTCGGCCGCCTCCAGCGCCGCGACGATTCGTCCAATGAGTTTGTCCAGGTATTCGACGTTCGCCTTGAAGTTCTTTTCGCGATCGTTTTTAAACTTCTCGCCCTCCGACTGCACCGTGTCCGGCGTCACGTAAAATGGGCCGTGTGTCAGGCACATCGGGTAATACACGAAAAACGGCTTGCGCTTATACCGCTTGATAAAATCGATGACAAAATCAGTAAAAATATCGGGTCCGTAATCGTCCGGTTTGGTGGGTAAATATTTTGCATTCTTCACGATCGAGGGATGCCAATAGCGAGACGTCTTGCGGCCGGGTTTGCCTTCCCACCCTCCGGTATGTGTGACGCCCGGCGGGAGGTTGTGCTTGTAAGCCCACATACAATACTCGTCGAATCCACATTCGTTGACTAATGTAGGAACTTCGCCCGTAAGCTGCCATTTGCCGGCGTGGGCCGTCGCATAGCCCCTTTTCTTGAGTACCTGGGCAAAGGTTAGATGTCGGGCGATATCATCCTCCGGCGATCCGGCCACGGGTCCGCCCCGCCGGCCTGGAAAATGGTAGATCTTGTTGTGATGGCCGTATTGGCCTGTCATGATCTCAAAGCGCGTCGGATGGCAAATGGGCGTCGAGTAGCATGTCTTGAATTGGACGCCCGTTTGTGCCAAATGATCCAGATGCGGCGTGTGGTGCTCTTGATTACCGTAACAGCTCAATTCCTTGGCCCCGAGGTCGTCGGCCATAATGACGATAAGGTTCGGCGGTTGCTTGCCCGATCCTGCATATAATGTGGATCGATTTAACAATGCACCCAACGTCATGAATCCCGTGCTTTTTAAGAATTGCCTTCGTTGCATGCGACTCTCCATTTCTCTAATGGTTTGTATCCTGTCCAAAATGAAATTCACAAGTGAGATTATGGTAGAGAAGAATTCCTTAAAAGTCAAGCCCATAGCGGCATTTTAAACGTGTTTCACTATGTACTATTTAACGATCTTCAATTATGCTAATTGGAGAAAATTTGAAGCCGGTGGAGTGTTGGTTTATGGCGCGAAAGAAAATTGATAATCATACGCTTGACGTACTCGAGTTCGGCCAGGTGCGGAGCGTTCTGGCCTCTTTCGCCAGCAGCCAACTCGGTCGAGATGCCGCCGAGGCGCTCTATCCGTCTCTGGACGCCGACTGGATCGAGAGGAGAATCGCCGAAACCACGGAGCTTAAAAGTCTTTTGGAGCAAGGCGTTAAAGTGCCGTTGGCCGGCTTGAGGGATATCCGCAGTCTGCTCGAGCATTATGGACGCAAACAAACCGTTTTCGAGCCCGGCCAGCTCCTGGAGATTAGCGATACTCTCCGGGCCGGTGGGCATCTGAAAGCCTTTCTGAGCGAGCTGGATGCCGCGGATTTTGAACACCTTCACTACATGGCGGACCGGCTGGAAAATTTCGATCACATCGTTGTAGAAGTCAATCGTTGCATCGACGGCGATGAGAACGTTCGAGATGAAGCGTCGGAGAAGCTCAAGGACATCCGGCGGCAAATATCACACCTGAACAAGAAAATCCATAAGGGATTTGCGGCCATCGTCGCCCGCGCCGAGATGCGAAAGGCGGTGGAGAACGACCGGCTCCTGATGCGTCATGGCCGGCCGGTTGTCGCGATCAAAGCGAACTATCGCCATTGCCTTCACGGGACCGTGCTGGATCGCTCGAACAGCGGCGCGACGCTCTTTGTCGAACCCGATGAGCTGGTCGAGCCCAGCAACGAGCTTGAAGAAGCCGTTTACGAAGAAAGAAAAGAGGTGACCCGTATCTTGCGGGAGCTGACCAAGGCGATTGTCTCGGAGCGAAAGGCCATTCTGGCGAATGTCAAGACGCTCAGCCTGATCGACCTGACGTATGCCAAGGCTCGGTTCAGTCTCGCCTACACTATGTCGGCGCCGCAGTTGCAGCCCGACGGTTGTCTGAATTTGCGAGAGGCGAGACATCCGCTTCTTCTGTGGTGGTTCAGTCAACAAAAAGAATGTGACGTCGCCGAAGTGATCGACGAGGTCGTGCCGATTGACGTGCGGCTCGGAGACGACTTCGATCTGCTGCTGGTGACGGGTCCGAACGCCGGGGGCAAGACCGTGATGCTCAAGACAACCGGTCTGCTCGTGCTGATGATACAGAGCGGTTTGCACATCCCCGCGCGGGCCGATTCCACCGTTCCCGTGTATAGGCAGGTTTATGCGGATATCGGCGACGAGCAAAGTATCCAGCAAAGCCTGAGCACGTTTTCCGCCCACATGCAGCAGATCGTACGGATTCTCAATAGAACAAACAACGGAACGCTCATTCTGCTGGATGAGCTCGGCGCGGGCACCGATCCGACGGAAGGCGCGGCGCTGGCCGTCGCCCTGTTGGACAAGATGCTGGCCAAAGGCGGCCGGATCATCGCCACCAGCCATCTGGGGCAACTGAAGGTGTACGCCTATTCAACGGCCCGCGCCCAGAATGCGTCCGTTCAGTTCGATCTTGAGACGTTGGCGCCGACGTATCGACTTTTACTGGGGACGCCGGGCAGCAGCAATGCCTTGGCGATTGCCGGACGGCTGGGCGTCCCGAAAGCCGTCGTGGGAAAAGCGAAATCCCTCTTAGACAAGCAAGCCGATGGCAGCACGGAGCTGATTAACCAGGTGCAAATGACCCGAGAAGCCGCAGAGCGCAACCGGGTAGCAACTCAAACAACACTCGATGAGGCCAAGCGCGAAAGGCAACGGGTTTCCGAGGAACTGGCGCGAATACAGGAAGAAGGCCGGCGATTGAAAAATCAGGCCGATGAGGAGATCGAACATTCAATGCGACAGATTCGTCGCGTGCTGGATGATTTCAGCGTCCGGATGCAAAACGCTCCGGCCGCATGGAAGGAACCGGCGAGGGAGCTTACCGAGAAAGTTTCGACACTATCGGCCGGTACCCCGCTGGCCGTTCGACACGCCGCGTTTATCGACGCCCTGCGGGCCGGTGACACGGTCTATGTCATTCCTTTCAAGCGCGAGGGACTCGTTCATCGCATCCGTCGAAAACGCCGAAAAGCGGTCTTGTTCATGGAAGGCAAACAACTCGAAGTGGCGTTCGATGATATCAGCAAGCCTTCTCGTACCCGGTGAAATCCTGGCGTCGTTATCATCACGTCGAACTTTCGAAAAATCCGACAAAATACTTGCAGACACCTTAAATACATGATACTTATAAGACGTGGACGTAAGTGTGAAGAGATGCTCAGGTGTCATGTTTCTTCCCACTCTAATGGAATTCTCGAACGTCTGATGGACATGCAAAAGGAATTGTATGGTCGCTTTCAGGGAAGAAAGCAACGTTGGAAAATGGAACCGGCATGCCATTGATCGGCCAATTCAGCGCCTGCACCGAAGCGCAATGGCGCCGCGTTATCCTGCCGCTACACGCCACAATTCCTCTTTACCCAAATCACGGCATGGCCCCCACTTGTTTTTGAACTGTTTTGTGTTGCGAAAGGTTCATAATTGCTCTGAAGGAGCAGAAACGTGAAGAACAAGAGCAGTAATACGGCGGGCGGTCTTGTAGCCGATGCCGGGAAGGATCAAATTGTATATGCCCCATACAACCGAACGGCGCATGTCACTCTCGATGGCTCAGGAGGCCCGATGTCCAAAAGACTCACCTACACATGGTATTTGGAGGGCTCAGCCGTTGCGATGGGCATGCGGCCCATCATCAAGCTCATTCCGGGAGCGCACACCGTCTCATTAGTCGTCAATAATGGAAAAGAGGACTCCGAGCCGAGCCACGTTGTCATCACCGTCATGGGTCCGCTGGAAGTGGAATGCAGGATTTTTCCGCCCAGCCGGAAAATGCTTAAAAAGACACCGGAGATTATGGTAAAGCTTTACATGCCGCCTGATATTACGTCAAATACAATCAATTTCGACCACCCCCTCCGGCTCTATCCCGGAGGGGCGGAAGTGATGCATCATTACGTCATGCAGTGGCGACGTCAAAAAATACCCTGCACGAGCGTTTTCGCTTTCTTTAACAAGGACCTGATCACGTGCGACGCCTCAAAGAGCGGCGCCGTCGATTTGGCGGTTTCCGGCCGGCTCAAGACGGGCCGGTACTTCTTCGGGAGGGACACCATCAAAATTCTGAATCATCAAGAAATGATACTTTCGACAATGAAGGTCTCTCAGGAGTAATGCCTCTTTCGTTTTTACGATCGATTGTACTTTCTTGAGAGCTTGACAATTTTCTAAAAAATCATAGGGGGGTAAACAACATGAATGGGAAACATCTTATTCTTTTCGGATTAGTAGCTGTCGTGGTGCTCATCGCGCTGTTGACGATTCTTTCAAGGCCGTCCGACAAAGCTGGCTCCGAAGAGCCGCTTTTGGTTTATTGCGCCGCGGGAATCAAACCGCCGGTCTTGCAACTCTCTCAGGATTTTGAAAAAGAGTACGGCGTTCAAATCCAGTTGCAATACGGCGGCTCGGGGACACTTTTGAGCAATATTCGTGTCTCGCGCCACGGTGATCTCTACATCGCCGGCGACGCCAGCTACATTGAAATCGCCTCCCGGAAAGGTCTCATTGAGGAAGTGCTGCCTTTGGCCTATATGCAGCCGGTGATTGCCGTAACGAAGGGGAATCCAAAGGGGATCGAGACCATTCAGGATTTGCTCAAGGAAGACATTCGCATCGCTTTGGGCAATCCGGATGCGACGTCGATCGGTAAACAGACGAAGATATTTCTGACACAAGCGGGAATGTGGGGCCCCATCAAAAAACGGGCGGAAAGAAATGGCGTCTTTAAACCGACGGTCCCGGAAGTGGCCAATGACGTGAAGCTGGGCGCCGTTGATGCCGGTATTATCTGGGATGCGACCGCCGCCCAATACGACGATATCGAGATCATTCGAGATCCGGCCTTTGATTCCGCGCACATGGAAATCAGTCTCGGAGTCCTCAAATCCACTCGCCAGCCGCAAAAGGCCCTGCGTTTCGCCCGATGGCTGAACAGCCGGGTGGGCAATAAGGTCTTCAATCGTTATGGCTTCAATCCGGTCGAAGGCGATACCTGGCAGTGGCATCCTGAAATCACATTCTTCTGCGGCGCCGTGAATCGCCGGGCCGTCGAGAGCATCGTGAAAGCCTTCCAACAGCGCGAGGGCGTAACCATCAATACGGTGTACAACGGATGCGGAGTTCTCACGGGTCAAATGCGCACGATCCGGCAGGATCAGAAAGGCGCAGGATTTCCGGATGTCTATCTGGCCTGCGATCGTTACTATCTCGAAAACGTGAAGGAATGGTTCCAGGAAGACGTGGATATCTCAGATACGGACATTGTTATCGCCGTCCCGAAAGGCAATCCCAAAAATATCAAGAGCCTGACCGATCTGACCAAGCCGGGTATGCGCGTTTCCGTGGGCCAGCCCGAGCAATGCACCATCGGCGCGCTGACACATACAATGCTTAAAAATATGAATATTTATGAGGCCGTCATGAGTAACGTCGTGATGCAAACGGCCTCCTCGGCGATGCTGATTCCGACGGTGACCACGAAGTCCGTGGACGCTACACTGGCTTACAACACGGATACGATGGCCGAAAGCGACAAAGTGGAGGCGGTGCACATCCACTCAACATACGCGAAGGCCATCCAACCGTTCAGCATTTCCCGTTCCAGCGAGTATAAGCATCTTGGCCGCCGGCTGAAGAAGCGAATTGCCGAATCCAAAGAGGCGTTTTCTTCCGCCGGCTTTAACTTTCGATTGGATCCATAGCGCAATAATCTCATTTTTCAATTGAATTTGGAAAGAGTAAACTCTACGGCATGATGACGTCCCAAATATCACCTTCGGATCAATCGCATAGACGTTCAGATAAATTGTTCTACGTTGGTATGGGGGTGATCGGAGGGTCTTACGTCTTGCTTATCGTGCTTTTTCTCGCTGCGGATATTGCCTATATGCTCCAGGGATCGAGCCGGCATCAACTTGTTTTTGACAATCCCCTCGTTCAGGCCCTCAGCAAACCTGAGATTCGTTTCTCCATTCTTCTGAGCCTTATTTCCTGTTCGCTGTCTGCGATATTGTCGCTCTTCGTGGCCGTGCCGATCGGCTACCTTCTCGCGCGAACGCAGTTTTTCGGGCGTCGTTTTGTGGATGCCCTTCTGGATATTCCGATTATTCTGCCCCCTTTGGTCGTGGGCCTGAGTTTGCTGATCCTTTTCCAGTTCTGGCCTTTGACCGCACGTCTCCCCGGGATCGGCGTGACGCTAAATGAACTGGTGGTTTATCAGGTCCCGGCGGTCATTTTAGCGCAGTTTGCCGTCGCCGCGGCGTTTGCGGTGCGCACCATGAAAGCCACCTTCGAGCAGATTAATCCTCGCTGTGAGCAGGTCGCCCTCACGCTCGGTTGCAACCGCTGGCAAGCGTTCAGCCATGTCTCATTGCCCGAGGCCCGGCGAGGCATGTTGACCGCGATTACATTGGCATGGGCACGCGCGCTTGGGGAATTCGGCCCCCTGCTTATCTTCGCGGGCGCAACCCGCAATAAAACCGAGGTGTTGTCAACGACCGTCTTTCTTGAATTGAGCATCGGTGATATCGAGGCGGCAGTCGCCGTCTCTCTAATTATGGTGACGGCCGCGGTTACGGTTCTCCTGGTAACGCGCCTCTGGGGTGCGAAGGATGTCATGGTATGATTGAATTAGTCAACGTTTGTGCTCGCTCCGGCCACTTCTCATTGTGTGACGTCTCTTTCCAGGTCCGGACCGGTCATTATGGCGTTCTGATGGGTCGGACCGGATGCGGCAAGACCACGCTTCTCGAAACAGTCGCCGGATTGAAACCGGTCACGTCCGGCCAAATCATTCTCAGCGGTCGCGACGTCACCCATTTCGGACCCGCCCAAAGGGGCATCGGCTACGTCCCGCAAGACGGCGCGCTGTTCTCAACCATGTCCGTGCGAGAGCACCTATCGTTCGCTCTGAAGATTCGCCGGGAGTCATCTGAAACGATTCAGAAGCGGGTCATCAAACTGGCGAAAATGCTCGATATCGAGTCATTGCTGGATCGCCGTCCGCTCGGGCTTAGCGGCGGCGAACGGCAACGCGTCGCCCTCGGGCGGGCCTTGTCGTTTCGGCCCAGGATTCTTTTACTCGACGAGCCGCTCAGCGCGGTGGATGAGGATACCCGTGAAGAAATGTATGAGCTTCTTCGTCGTGTGCAGGCCGAGACGAGGACCACCGCTCTGCACGTCACGCACAATTCGGCCGAGGCACAGCGCCTCGGTCAGAGCCTTTTCGTTATACGCGACGGCAAAGTCATCAAGGAGGAATCATAGCTTCCGTGTCGGATTTCATCCGTCTTACTCGATGGAGCGTTGTTTTAGGTGTTGTACGAGTTTTTGAACGATCTCGGAATGGTCCGAGGCAACATTCACATTTTCTTCCGGGTCATTCTCATGATCGTAAAGCTCCACTTGGACGGCTTTATCCTTCTTATCCATCCAATATACCATGCGGTACCGTTCCGTCCGGATGGCTCGGCCCATGAGTTGACCACGGGGATGGAAGCTGAAGGCGAATTCCTTGCCGCTATTCTTAGGATCGTCAAGGATCGGTTTCAAACTGGTCCCTGCCAGGTTGTTCGGTTTTTTTAAGCCGCACAGGTCTGCGAGGGTTGGGTAGAGATCGACTGTTTCGACCAGGCTTTGAGCTTTGACGCCGGGTAGCGCCATGCCAGGCACTTTGATAAAAAGCGGACTGCGGGTAGCGATCTCGAAATTGGTTTGCTTGCCGAACATGCCATGCTCGCCCAAGTGCCAGCCGTGATCGGACCATAAGACGACGATGGTGTTTCGATCCAGTTCCAGCCGTTTCAGCTCGTCGAGCACCTTGCCGATCTGGGCATCCACATAGCTAACGCAGGCAAAGTAACCATGTCGAAGGGTTCGCGCCTCTTGTTTGCTGATTTGGCCCGGTCCCGACGGCCAGTGATAATGCGTTGTCACCTCGAAACTGTTGTGAAGGCTAATGGCCGGATCGACTCCGTGGGGTGGCTGCAAATTATCTGCTAAAGATATTTGCTCGCGCTTGTAGAGGTCCCAATAACGCTTCGGCGCATTGAATGGAAGATGAGGCTTGTAGAAGCCGACTGCCAGAAGGAAGGGGCCGCCGCGGATTTTCAAATCCCTCAATTGCCGGACCGCCTCCCGGGCGTTCCATCCATCGGCATACCCTGTATCGGGAACGTCGGCCGATTCGTAGGGCAGGCGGGGCTTATCTTTTTCCATGCGTATGACTTTGTTGTAGGCTTTGGCGTTGTCGTAGGAGAAAAACGCCCGCCAGGGCGTTCTCCAGGGCCCCACCGGAGCATAAGAAAGGTCCCAACTGAACGGCACCTGGTGGATCTGTTGCTCTTTATCCATGACGCCGCCGGGCTGGTGACTGATTTTGCCGATGCAGACCGTCCGGTACCCATTGCGTCGAAACACATGGGCAAAAGACGCGGGATTGGACGGTTCTGATTTGAGCCGAAGTGCCTTCCAGCAATCCCAGGAGTTTATTCGTCTGCCCGTCAACAGGCTGCAACGCGAAGGACCGCAGACCGCCGACTGCACGTAATGCCGGTTGAAAATCCGGCTTTCCGAGGCGAGGCGGTCGAGGTTTGGCGCCAGAGCCGGTCCACCATACGTAGCGAAACAAGGACGCAAATCATCGACCGCGATGAACAATACGTTCCGGCGAGCAGAATTCCCCGCGTTTATTCCAGCCTCACCTCCAATGATGGGTACCAAGTATCCAGAAAAAGTGGATAACGCAGTTGCCGCAACTGTCTTTTTGATAAAGTTGCGCCGTGACAACATCTCTCGTGAATTCTTCATTTTTTTCTCAGACATCCAGCCATCACGCTTCGGATTTTATGGATCGGCAGGCGGTGTCGGATCGTCGAGTTTCATAATGACCTTGTCGATGGCGAAGTTCGCGCTGCGATGGGCGATTTCAAAAACGTACGTGCCGGGCCGGCTGACCTTGAAATAAACCGGGTCCCTGCGAATGGCGTCGGGCGTGTGGGAGCCGGGGCCTTTGGGCAGCTTCGTCCATTTCCAGCCGCCGTAGGAGCGCATGCCATCGGGGCGCGTAACGCCGTCGCTGCCGTAGAGTTTTTCACCGTCGAGCGACAAAAGGATGTCGTTTTCCTTATCCTTTCCCCGAGGGCCCTGTTTGGCGAGCAGGAAGACATAGTATTTCCCGGTCCGGGTGAACCGGATGTTATAACGCATATGGCTCTGGCCGGGGTCCTGGATCGCCTTGCCGGTCGGTGATGGAATGATGTTCCAGTTGCCCTTTCCCGATTCCGCTTCAAATGTAACCCGACCGTCCTTTTCCCGAATGGGAAACCGCGTAAGTTTAAGAATCCAATCACCCTCGCCGGGCGGCCGGAGCCCGCGACCGTTGCTCGTTTCCCCGGTCGGGTAAGACGTGCTTGGCTGACGGGTGTTGAGCCATTCCACTTGATAATCACCGGGTCTGACTTTCACTTGTAAGGTTGAAGGCTCTTCGGTATACACGAGATAGCCATAGCCCGGATCGGCCAGGCAATATCCGGCGTTCACCAGATCGGGGCGCGGTTTCATTCGGGGCCAGGGCAGTGTAGAGAAGGTGTCCCAAACCTCATGGATGATCCTATGACGGGAATCAACGGCGTCGCTGGGATTCATCGAGTTACTGAAGCCCGAGGATGAGCTGTTTGTCATATCGCCATAATTAATCATGGCGGCGCCGAATAAGATGACAAAGGCATTGCGCCGGATGGTTTCGTCGGAATAGTGGGGATGGCCGAAGGTGTTGCCGGGCCAGAGGGTCTCCTGCGCAAAGAGCGGGCGCGATGGGTGGTGGTTCCGTAACAATCCCTCCGCCAGCCGCTGGCGGTTCGTTGTCTTGGGACCTTGAAGCGTGCCGAAACCGGGCCACGGTTGGCCACGAAAGACATCGTCGCCGGTCGGATTGTGGACCGACAGAAGATGGCCGAAGACATCCAGCGACCTAGTTTCCTCCCCGAGACGGCAGACTTCTCCAAAGGTTAAAAAGGGCCTGTTTCGCAACAGCGGTTCGGGACCGGCTACGTTGAACAGGAGATTCCAATAGGCCCCCAATCGCGCCAGGGTGTAGCGAAGGTAGAGCATTTGATCGTCAGGAGAGCGGGGGAAATTCGAGTCGCGACCGAAGAAGCCGGCAAAGGGAAAGATGATAATCCGCCGGTCGGAAAGCTCGTCCAGAATCATCCCCATGCGTCGATACTCGGCGGCGTTCAAGGGCCACAAGCCGGGCGTTTCCCAGCCGTGTCCGCGCCCCTTGCTCCGGCGATTCAGATAATGGCTGGCGATAGACAAGGTGTTGTAGCCACGGGTCTGCGCCCAATCGAGAAAGATCGTGCGTTTTTCACCGTCGTTCGCGTCGGACGGATCGTCCCAGTTTTTGGCGAAGAAGCGGTCGCCACAGTGGAGGCTCCGTATCAGCAGCGGCTCGCCGCCTTTGAATCCAAACCAGATGGGATTCGGCTCATAGGTGCCCACCAGGCCGGGCAGGTCGGATTCGATGCAGTTAAACGTGCCGCTTACGCCGGGCGTGCCGTCGGAGAATGATGCCGTATAGGTCCACGTGCCTAACCGGTCAGGCATAAACCGCAGGCGCCAGGTCCCCTCGTCGTCGTAAAAGCCCCAAAATTCCACCTGTATCCCATCGGGACGGGTAAACGTGGTCGTTAGCGTTACATCGCGATACGGATCTTGATACGTCTTCGCGTTGGTCACGACACACTCGAATCGGTCCCACTGACCTATGGTGGTTGTCGCCTTTGAAGCAGCTGCCTGCATACCCGTGACGTGAATAAGAAAAAAGGCAACAAGAAGGAGGAATACATGTTTCATTGCGTGGCTCATTTTATAGCAGCATTTGGTTCTCGGAATTCCGCGTTTCTCCCACGCTGGTGACATAGATGCCGGACCGGTCTTTGATGGGGCATTTGTTCTGACAAATCCCGCAGCCCACGCATTGTTCGGGATCGACGTGGGGTTGTTGAACGAGCACTTTCTGTCCCGACGCATTGATGACCTCAATATCCTCGACCCAGATCGCTTTGGTCGGCGTGGGACAGTGCTCTTCGCACACAATACAGGGACGAGCCGAGGCGTAGGGAAGGCATCGGTTCTTATCGACGAAAGACTGGCCGATTTTTATCTTCTGTTTCTCTTCCAAAGACAATTCTCGAATGGCATCGGTCGGGCAGACCTGACCGCAGAGCGTGCAATCGAATTCACAGTAGCCAACGTTCATATTCAACACGGGCGTCCACAGCCCTTCGACGCCGGCTTCCAGTTTGGCCGGCTGTATCGCGTTCGTGGGGCATACCTTCATGCACTCTCCGCAGCGAATACAGCGGCTCAGGAATTCCTGCTCCTCGACGGCTCCGGGCGGTCGAATCAGGGCCGGATTAAAGACCCGTTCCGACGCCTGGGGATGGACCCGGGATAAACAAGCGGCCCCCACGCCCAACGTCCCCGCGGTCAAAACGTTTCGACGCCCAAGATTGATCCCCGGTCCCTTACCGGGTTTGACGAAGTTCACGAGCCAGCGCCACACGACGTTGTTGGACCATTTTTTCATGTGCGTTCCCTCGACGGCACGGTAAATTCAAAAGAAAGCGCCTGTTTCGGACAGGCGGCCTCGCAGTTGAAGCAATACAAACATTCCGCCGGCTTCCAGGCCTCGGCCCGTTCGGACGGCCCATCCGGATTCGCGCCCCCTGGACAAACCGCCACACACGCCCGGCAACCGTTACATGCCTCCTCATTTCTCTTGAGTCGCAGCAGCGGATTCTTCCCGGCGATACCCAGCAACGCGCCCAGGGGGCAAACATAGCGGCACCAGAAACGGTCTCTGAAGAGATTCAGGGCCAAAATGCCCCCGAAGATAAGTCCGATCGCAATACCCCAATAATACTGGGGGCGACTCTCAACGAGCAGGTATTTGCGCAGCACTTCGTATATCGGTTCGGTGACTTTTGTGACTTTCACACTTCCGAGGCCGGGATCGCTCTCGTAAAGCCATGCGAATAAGGCGTGTGCACTCATATTCAAAGCGGGAAAGACGGCTGTTGCTATGGATCGATAGAGAAGCGAGAAAGGATCAAACCAGCCGACGAGATTGAGCCCCGTAAGCGTCCCAAAAAGAAGTCCGATCAGAATCAGGTATTTCCATCTTTGGCGGGGACTGTAGGCGGCTCTTTTCAACCGTGATGCCTGGGAGCCGCCTCGCAGACAGGTCATCGTTTGGTGCAACGTGCCCAAGGGACAAACCCAGCCGCAAAACCAGCGCCCGAAAAACAACGTCACAACCAGGGTTCCCACAGAGAGAAGCAGCGCCGGCGGAACTGCGGCGCCCGCCAACACCGTCGCCGCCAGCACGAGCGGATCCAATTCAAAGAAAAGCGTCACGGGTCCGCCCGTCTGATTAATCGGGTGATAAGCCGTCTGTAAAAACAGATACAGAAACAGCAGCAGACAGAGCGTCTGGATACAACGACGCAGCCAGACAATTCCATGGACTTTCCGAACGCCTCGGGCCACCGGAACCTCACACCATAGACCTTACCGGCGACAGTGACATATAATCCATCGTCCCTAAGCCGCGTTGACCCGCTTCCACAATATGGCTGATTTCTTTCGGGTTCATATCCAGCAATGTGGCACTGAAAGCATCGATAGCCACCTGGTCCACCCCGGCGACCAGTGTATCCTTTCGCTTGACGTCCTCCAAATTGCCGCCCCGCGGGCCATTGACCGGGAGGACGCGAATGGCATCCATAATCGTGAGCTTGGGCTTGACGAACTGGCCCAGATCGGGCAGGACATTCGTCAGGTCCTGATGAAACCGGTTCCTCGACCCCCCGCAGACGCCCATCAGGTTCTTAAGCCCCAACGTGGCTCCGGCCAGACGGTGATGCTTGGCAATCGGAATGTTAATAAACGTATCGACCTCCATCATCTCCGTGTAGATGTCCCATTCTTTGAGGGCCTTGCCG
>Ga0272442_10000461_pt1 | contig 65450 bp, 44 predicted proteins | sample SSMForm2O_FD_200262 | JGI IMG/M metagenome (GOLD analysis project Ga0272442, IMG submission 200262) | Marine sediment archaeal communities from Little Sippewissett salt marsh, Falmouth, MA, United States - SSM-Form-2O | ecosystem: Environmental > Aquatic > Marine > Wetlands > Sediment ...
GTGGGTCTTGTGAGCACCATCACGGCAAGCTACATCGTGGCAGCGCTCGACATGGAGCTCATAGGTGTCATGGATTCGGTTTACTTCCCGACCGTATCCGTAATAAGGGACGGTGAGCCCCACCACCCCGTGAGGTTCTATGCAGGCGACCTAGAGGGCCCCGACGGGGACTGGACACGGCTCGTAGTCTTCCTCTCGGAGTTCCAGCCACCCTCGAACCTCATCAAGCTGATATGCAATACCGTTCTCGATTGGGCCGAGGAGCAGAAATGCTCCTGCCTGATCTCGCCAGAGGGTCTTGTGATCGAGGGAGATAACCCCCAACCCGAAGGAGGGTCCGGGGAGGAAGAGGATAAGGAAGGGAACGGCAAGCTCCAGGTCCAGAACATATCACCACAGCAGCTTATGGGGGACAAGAGCGTATACGGCCTCTCCTCCACCGCATCGGGGAAGGACAGGCTCCAGAAGGCCAAGGTATCGATATTCCCGGAGGGCCTGATCTCCGGGATCCCGGGCGTGCTCCTCAACGAGGGTAAGAAGAGGAATTTCGAGGTCACCTGTCTTCTGGCCGAAGCCCAGGATAACATACCGGACGCAAGGGCGGCTGCAGGTATCATCGAGGTCCTCAAGGGGATAATACCATACCTCGAGATCGACCTTGCTCCTCTCTATGCAGAAGCGGACCTGCTGGAGGCAAAGATGAGGGGATATCAGAAGATCAGCAAGCCCGGCGGGAAGAAGACCATTCCCTCGCCATCCATGTACGGATGATACATTCATATCTCCTTGGCCAGAACCTGTCCGATGCCGGGCGGGAGCGCTTTCCTCTTTTTCTTCCTGGGTCTGCCCCTGGAACGCTTCTGGCCCGAGACCACTATAGCCTCCATCACCCTGGAGCCCGACCTCTCCACGAAAATATCGTTCATTTCTCCGAGGATCTGTGAGACCACCTCGCCGTGGGCGTACCACTGGGTTGTAAGAGCTTTTGCCGTTCCCTTTGCATTGGCCCGGTAGAAGAAATGCATCATCTTCTGGAAGAATATCTCATTGGCAAGCTGATAGTTCATCGATTCCAGGCTTCCGCCCATGGAAAGGTATGTGTCACCAATGGTGTAGCAGAGTGTCCTGAGGAATTCCTCCGATATGAAATCTGCTCCCACTTCCACCTGGACCTCATCGAAGGCGGCGTTGATCCTATTCATGGCCCTGGTCTCGACCAGGAGTTCGAAGAAATCCCATATGATCTTGGGTAGAATGGACTGATATTCCTCCGGACCCACCATGGAGAATATGGACCCTCCCTTCTTTGTGGGGCCGAGAATGAGTTCCATGAAGCTGAGGAGCCGGTCCTTCTTGTAAACCATGGTGTCTATCCTGAAGAGAAGCAGGGCTCCGAGGGAGATCTTGGTCCCCTCGGAAATGAACGGCAGAATGACCTTCGAGACCGGCATGCCGGACAGATGCGATGAGAAGGCCAGGGCATCTTTTTCATTGTTCGGCAGTCTTATTGTCAAAAGATCGGACATGTATCAACTTCCTGAAAGGGTCAGTTTATATGCTTCCATAATAATCGATAGATTATATAATTTTTTTTAATACAATCTTAATACAATTATATTATCATGAATTTATATGTTAATACATTTCATCGGGATCATCTAGAGTATTCATCGACAAGTATTAAATAACATTTTTATGCTCCCAGGTCAGAGGTATTCATATGAAAACCGTTCAGATGGGCGAATGGAAAAGACTTTTTCAGATATTCATCGTGATAATACTGATAACGAGCGGTCTCGGTGTGATGATCTATTTTGCACCCGTGGGAAGCTCTGCATCGGCCTATGATGTCAGTCTGGTTGCAGACAAAGCTAGCAAAGAGGTAAGTGCCGGAAGCCAGGTCTATTACGCTTTCACAATTACCAATGAAGGCAACAACGGGGACAGGTATACTATCACGAGTACGGTATCCAGTGTTCCAAGTACATGGTCGGTGACCCTGTCGAAGACCTCCACTTCGAACATTGCAAGCGGGAACACGGACACTTTCACCGCAACGGTGAGGGCTCCCACGGGAGTGAACATATCGGCATATTGTTTTGCCACCATCAAGGTCACCTCCCAGACCGACCCTCTGAACTCGACACAATCAATACTCCTCTCTACCATCATCAAGAGGACGTACGGTGTGTCCATCAGCTCTCCGGGTATCCAATCCTCGAATCCCGGCGGGTCCGTTGCCTACAACTTCAATGTGAAGAACGAGGGGAATGACCAGGACGGCTACAGGCTGGAGGCAGACACGATACCCACAGGTTGGTCCGCATCCATCGACTTCGATACCGGCAAGATCCAGCCCGGGGCGACCAAGGCCGCATCCATGACCATACAGGCTCCCACCGACGCGAAGGCCCAGTCCTACCAGTTCGTGGTGAAGGCCCAGTCCATTACAGATAGCAACACTTCCGCCACAAGAACAATTACTGTCAATATAAACCAGGTTTACAGACTTTCTATCCAATCGGAAGGTGTCAAGCAGGTGGATGTCACCACCCAGACGGTCGTGAACTTCAATGTCCAGATCACGAACCTCGGCAACGGAGAGGACCAGTTCGCCCTCCAATACTACATCCCTCCGCAGTTCGTCACCGCAGGTTGGGGCGGGGACCTGTCCACAACGACCACATCCAAGGTGAAGGCCGACGGCAGGGTCAATATCACCTTCTTTGCCTACCCACCTTCAAAATCCCTGAGACCGGCCGTGAACTCCAAGGGAGAGTTCTACATCAACGCAACCTCGGTCGGGGATTCCACCATCAAGAGGCAGGTCAAGGTTTCGTGCGTTGTAAAGCCTTTTTATGATGTCAGGATCCTTAATACGGGAGCTTCACTCCAGACCGTGAATGCCGATGCTTCGACCGTATTCACTTTCAATGTAACCAACATAGGGAACGACCAGGATTCCTTCGATTTCACCGTCACCTCACCGGAAGGCTTCCAAGACACGTCCATCGAACCGTCATCCATCACCCTTGCAAGAGATGGTTCGCAGAAGGTTACCGTCACGGTCACCCCGGACGCCGATGTCGTCCTGGCCCAGAACTATAATTTCAAGATAGATGCAGAGTCGACCCACGGCCCCACCGCCTCCTCCAACTTCCAGGTGAAGATCAACAAGAAGTACGGTGCATTCCTTGATGCACCGAACGGTGCCATTATCACCAAGGCGCAGCCCGGGTCCACATACAACATGTTGGTCAGGCTCCAGAACAAGGGGAACGGGATGGACTCGTTCAACCTGGTGGTGAACGGTGCCACATCGGAGATAAACTCCAACTGGAGCCCTCTGATCTCCGCTTCCACAACACCCCTTCTCCAGGCAGACCAGCTGTACTATTTCAACATCACCGCAACTGCGCCATCCACAGCCTCCGAGGGAACCTACGGTTTCGTGATCAATGCAAGCTCCCAGAATTCCCCGGTTTTCAAGACCATAACGCTTTCCATCAGGATCCCGCAGATATACTCCGTTGATATCTCCGCGAACAGGGAGAGCGTGAAAGGGCCATTTTCCAACAATTCGGGAACCCCCGTCAAGGTCGCCTTCGATCTGGACGTATACAACAGGGGTTCCGGAAAAGACAGCTCCGTGAGCATAAGAGTGAAGCAGGCCCCCAATGGGTTCGCGGGACTCTATTCCATATATTTCACGGAGAACACCAAGAGCAAGATCTCCATTGACAGCGATACCTCGAAAGCGGCAAAACTGGAGATAGAGACGCCCAAGATCAGTTCGGGGATCCAGGCCGGGACCTACCAGTTCATAGTCGAAGCGAGCTCGGATAACGGGACGCTCAGCAACCTCGACGACGACAAGACCATGGAGATCATCCTCAATCTGGTCCTTCAACCCGTTCACCGGGTCCGTATACTGGCCGGTATCAACAGCAGCCAGGTATCCATCGGTGACAGTGTTGTCTTCAGTGTGATAATCCAGAACAGGGGGACCGTGGATGACGATTATCAGATATCCGTCTCAACGCCGAACTACGGACCCAATGTGAAATGGGCCGTCCCCAACAATGATCTGACAACGAGGGTGCTGAAACCTCTGGAGCAGCAGACGATCAACCTCACAGCCTCAATTCTGAACGGGGCCGATCCGAAATGGGGTTCCGTCTGGGCCAAGGTCACCGCTACGCACCCGGAGGACCAGACGGTCACCGATGAGAGGTATTTCACCGCCATCTTCGCAGATGATTTCTCCGGTGAGATCTCCACCGATGACAATTTCGAGCAGGCTCTCCCCGGAGAGGTGGCTTCGTTCTTACTCTACATCGTGAACAGGGGAACGAGACCCACCGATACCATGACCATCGAGGTGGAGAAGAACTCCGTTTCGAACAGGTTCGACAACATCGAGATATCCCCATCCCTTCTGGTCATGGCATCAAATCAGAGATCGGTCGTCTGGGTGAATGTTACCGTCCCCGACATCGACGAGAAGATCGTCGAGACCGGGACCTATGACCTCATATTCAGAGCTGTTTCCGAGGGTGAGACCAGCCAGGAGACCGACGATGTCGTGATAGGCAACACCACACTCAAGCTGAAGGTGATGCCGGTCTACAAGGTCCAGTTCATCATACCCGAGGGTTCGAAGAGTGCGGACCCGGGAACGAAGATCTCCAATATCAAGCTAAACGTCACGAACAAGGGCAACGAGCCGGCGACGATCAACGTGAACCTCAAATCCACCAATCCCGGCGGCCTCAGCAACTGGGTTTCCATATCCCCGGCAACGGTCTCGAACCTGGCCCCCAATGGCGCAACAGATGTGGTGGCAACCTTCGACGTGAAGTCGAACGCCATTGCCGGCAAGGTGGAGTTCCTCTTCAACGCCTCCGTGAGCGGAAAGAGCGTTTACTCGCTTGCATCCTTCGAGATCGATGTCAATCAGGATTTCGAGCCTGAGCTGACCGTACCGACCGGCTCCACCGTCAAGGAGGCCGAACCGGATGATGATGTGGCCTTCACCGTGAAACTGCAGAACAAGGGCAACGATGTGGACGGGTTCGACATAGAGATGACCTCCACAAAGTCCGACTGGGTCGAATTCGGGTTCGATGGGAGCACAACGGAAAGCCCGTTGACGTCCATAGATAATATGGCGGTAGACGGTGCGAAAAACATCTGGGTCTACATCCATGTTGACGCTGCGGCCGCGGCCGGCGATGTCACATTCACCCTGAAAGCCCTTTCCAAGGGTGACAACACAGTGACCGATACACTGCAGCTGAAGGTCACCGTGCTGCCCAACAGGGATGTGGAGCTCGTGACCAGCGAGGAGACAAAGGAGATGATCCCCGATGTCGACAAGAGGGAGACCGAGCTCCAGTTCGAGGTCACCGTCCTCAACAAGGGAGAAGCGGCCGATACCTTCAAGATAGAGCTCCTGAAGTCGGGGATGACAAAACCCGCAGGCGTTGACCAGGCCAGATGGGACGCGATCGTTGGAGCGGACCAGTTCTCCGATCATCCGGAATGGGTCATCCTCAGCAAGAAGGTGACAAATTCCATCGGCAAGGGGCTGTCGGAGAAGATCACCGTGACCATGAGGGTCCCGGACTCCAACTACGATCCAGGCGAGTTCAATACATACATCTGGGCCTATTCCGAGGGCGAGGTGGCTGCGGAGAACAGATACTCCGAACCCATCAAGCTCACAACAAAGATCAAACAGGCCTACGGGGCGGATATCCGCGGCAACGAACTCCAGAGGACGTACGAGGATGCCGAAGATCCGACAATGCTCTATGCCCTTTTCGAGATCGAGGTTAAGAACACCGGAACGGGACTTGACAACTTCCAGATCGAGATCGATGAGGATCTGACAGACGATTTCGAATTCATATACCCATCAGGCAAGACAATAAACAACCTGGATGACGGAGACATAGGGAAGCTTCAGGTTAGGGTCGAGATGCCCGCCGACACCCTGACGGGCAAGTATGCCTTCAGTGCAAGGTGGATGTCAGAAGGTGACACGGACGGCTTCAAGGAAGCGGACGGTGATTACACCACCGAGTGGAAGGAATTCACCATCGACGTGAGGCAGACATACGGGGTCGAGATCGTGGCGGAGAGCGAGAAGATCGAAGGACGCGTGGGGGAGAACAAGGTATTCACGCTAACCCTTTCCAACCTCGGGAACGACGATGACACCTTCAGGATAGATGTCAGGGCCGAGGATCCCAACACCGACAACTGGTGGAGCGTCTCCAATTCCAGGCTCTCCCTTGATGCAAAGGGAAGGACAAACGACGAGAAGGATTTTACAATGACCGTCTCCATTCCCAACGACAACGAGGACGCCCTTGCGGGGTATTATTACTTCAATGTTACAATAGTCCGCGATGCGACCACAAGGACGGAGCAGAACAGGGCGACCACAAATATCATCCTGAGGATAGAGGTGTTGGAGCTTTACGAGCATGTCCTTGAAACGGAGGACCTTCCCGAGGAGGCAATGCCCGGTGAGGTCATATCCTACCGGTTCAAGGTCCAGAACCGGGCGAACATCGACGATACCTTCGAGCTCGATGTGAAGGGCACCAAGAGCCAGTGGGCAACCCTTCAGTATTCGGAGGTCGATCTTCAGGCAAAGGGCATGGAGGACACCATCTGGGTATGGCTCAACATCACGGTCCCCGCCCTCGATGAGGTCAACAGTCCCAAGGATGTTGAATCCGGCACCTATGATTTCACCCTCGAGGTAAAGTCACAGGGTGACAGGGACAAGGTTGCGGAAACCCTGGAATTCGAGGTGGAGGTCGAGCAGAAGTTCGGGATAGAGATAAGCGAGGTCAAGGAGGCCGGCGAGGCTACAAATCCCAAGAGATGGGATGTCAACGACGAGGACGATCTGGAGATCGACATAGTCATGTCCAATATCGGAAACAGCGACGACACATACTATATCAAGAAACCTTCGAACCCCAACGGCTGGGAGATAATCGTATCCCAGAGCCATGTGCCCATCCTCATGGACGACGAGAAGACGATCACCGTTACCATCAATTTCTTCCCGACCGATGGTTTCGTGAACGGACTCCAGCCCCTCAGGTTCGAGGTGATACCCGATGACGGCTCCACCCAGGGAAAGAAGGAGAGGGAATACTTCTCCCTCTACATCGATGCCCAGGTCCCGGAACTTGTCATCAGGGATGATTCCATCATCCTACCCTCGCGTGTGACCCCCGGACAGATCAATGAGGTCACCGTTACCGTCTACAATACGGGGACGGCAACGGCAGAGGATGTCGAGGTGACCCTCTATGACGGAAAGCAATCCTACAGGGCGGACAAGAAGAACATCGGAGACGGTTCAAAGGCGAACTTCACATTCGACTGGAAGCCGGGTGCGGGAGACCACAAGCTCGAGGCCAAGGTGAATGAGGGTGATATCATCATCGAACTCGACACCGACAACAACGAGGTACAGAAGAAGAAGGATGTGTCACAGTGGCAGTTCACTGCATGGCTCGAGAACGTCTGGGTCGTCGTTGTCCTGTTGATACTCTTCATCCTCGTGGTCATTGCCCTGATATTCATGGCCATGAACAAGAACAGGGAGATAAGGGAGCTCGAGGAGATCATAACCAAGCTCAAGGTGGAAGGCGGTCCGGGCGGCCCGAGGAAGGTAATCAAGGAGGCAGCGGGGGCGCCCATGGCACCCAAGGCCGCTGCGGGACTTCCGGCAGCCCCCGGAAAGCTTGCTCCGGTGGGTGCGGCACCACCCGAGGCCGGTTCCAGAAAAGAAAACGTGAAGGTCCAGTGCCCCAAGTGCATGACCCAGCAGGTGGTATCCATCGACAAGAGGCCCGCCGAGGTCCCGTGCAAGGAGTGCGGAGTGACCCTTGTCATCCCCGAGAAGAAGAAGTAGACACCCCGAAGGGAAATGATGTAAAGGGAGGGGGTTTTGGCCTCTTCCCTTTTTTTTCTTTTTGTAATGAAAAACCTTTTATAAATGACAACAATCAACCCATCCGACCGCATTGGGTTATGGAGGCTTCCATATGTCCGAAAATGTAGCTAAGAAACTGGAACAGGTCTCGGCCTATCTTGATATGCTCGCCGAGGACACATCCGTGCCCAGGAATATCCGGAAAGGGGCCAAGGATTCAAAGGAGAGACTTTTCGGTCAGAGCGAGGCTCTGGATCTCAGGTGTGCAAGCGTTGTATCCACCCTGGAGGAGCTTTCCAACGATCCGAACATCCCCCTCCATGCAAGGACACTCATCTGGAATGCAACGAGCATCCTGGAAAGCATCAAGTGACGGGCTCCTGTTCAAGCGGTCTTTTTTCGATCCATCTCCTATGTATCAGTGGACATGCACCTTTGCAGTCCTCCTTGTGACTGCGTTCAGAAGTATTCTGATGTCCCCTCTCCTTTCAGGACCCGCTTCTGCCGATATTCGCTCCAGATATCTGACCGGGTCCCCGGATATCCTGGCCTTTTCAAGGAGCTTTGCAATATAGAACGGGTCCTGGACATAGGGTATGACCCTGGTGAGGATGAGGTCTTCCCTGTCCAGATGGGGGATATCATTGTCCCTTTCCCCGGGTCCCTCCTCATTTGACACGGTGAGGGTATTGATCAGCGGTCATATATCGATTTTCGGTCCACGGCGCCTCTGCCACCGCTTCTGGTGTTCGATAACAATATATTTTAGGGTTAAGGAATATCGGGGAAGGGGTGTGGGCATGACAAGCAGGTGTCCCAAGTGTGGTAAGAACAATTACGGCGATGTCCAGAAATGCTCATTCTGCGGTGCACCGCTCGTCTTCATTCCGGGGGAGGAGATACCCCAGATCACGGAAGATGACGTTCAGGAGAAGCTCTCTCATATGAAGGCCGAGAGGATAAGAAACCCGCTTCTGATGGGGGGTGGAGGAATAGTGGCCGTTGTCGGGATCTTTCTGGCCATCATACTCTTCAGCGTTTTCATCGTTTGGGTTTTCTCCTCCGACGATGTAGGACCATACATCGAGGGAGGCTCCTTCCACTACGATGTTCCCGGCGGGAAAGAGTATGTCTACGGCGAGATCACTCTTGTTACCGAGGACGGCATCGCCGCCGAGGAGCAGAGCTTCGGTTTCAAGAGCGGGTATCACGCTATCGAGATAGACGGGGACAGCGTGGACAAGAGGAGAGAGGCCCACGAAGCCGGAAAGACCGATTCAGAACCCGATCTCTGGGTCTACTCCGAGGACGAATTCGGCGAGAAGGGCGATAAGGTGCTTATCAAGGTCCGGTCCGAGGCAAATTCCTTCAACGAGATAAGGGTGGTGAGCGAGGGCAAAGCCTCATGGGGCGGAAGCGGGTGGCTCACGGCTGGATGGATATTCCTGCTTCCCGGTTTCCTGCTCCTTGTTGCTGGGTTGGTCATCTCCATCATCGGTTTCATTGGAAAGGCCGACAGGTCCATGGAGAGGCTTCTCGAAGAGGACAAGGAGTTCAGACGCCAGCAGTTGATGCTCAGGGAGGCCGCCAGGAAGCAGATGCAGGTCCAGCAGCAGCAGAGGCAGTGGTCGACCTACACGGACCCGACCCTTGCCGGGGAACAACCGCAGGCAGCCGGAGCTCCAGGTCAGATACCTGTTGCCGAGATGCCGCCGGAGGTCCCGCAATCCGGGCCTGCGGAGCAGCAGGGAACAGTACAGCCTCGGTTCGATGCCCCGCAGCCGGCGCCAATGGAACCTGCACAATTTCAGCCTCCGCGACAGGAACAGCCGGACTATCAAAGACCTTCCGAAATACCCCAGCAGTAACCCTCATCGGTCTCATTCGCTCTTGGCAAAGGGGTCCTTCCAGGGATAGATGGCGCCGAGCAGGGTGAAGGACGTGTTGAAGACCCATACAGCCAGGAGGAGTAGCCAGGCGAAGCTGTCCATCTTGAACCCCATGGGTGTCACCGATGCAACCTTGTTCATGATAAAAAGCGCTGCCACGGTGATCACCGAGCTCCAGATGATGGAAGCGGTGAACGCCAGAGGAAGCCTCTCCTTCGGGTCGGTGAACCTCGACCCCACCGCGGCGGCCATATACGGGACCAGGGTGAAGGCCAGGATCTGACCCACCAGCGGCACGATCATCACGGGTATCGAGATGGTGTAGAGCCCGAGAATGGTAAGCAGGCCCCTGATGAAGGAAGGTCTCCCGTTCAATTGAATTCCCCGTGTATTTCAGGTCCGGACCGGAAGGTCCAGAGCCCCGTTTCGAGGGTGGTTACCCAACCCTTTTATATAACGCGTCCCAATACGGACGCAGACCTAAAATATGTTTCGGAACGGAGGTCAAAAGTTGTCCAACCTGCGTAAGATTGTCCTTGACGTTTTGAAACCACACAAACCGGATATTGTAGAGTACTCCGAGAAGCTCTCCGAGATAAAACACGTTTCCGGGGTTTCCATCTTTCTCAACGAGGTGGACCAGGAGACGGAGAACATCAAGGTGATAATCGAGGGGTTCAATCTAAACTACCGGCTGATAAGGAAGGCCATCGAGGAGATGGCGGGCTCCGTTCACTCCATCGACGCAATCTATGCAGGCGAGGAGATCATAGAAGAGGTCGACACACCCCAGGACAGGTGAGATAGTAAATGAGAGAACGAGGAGAAAGCTGCCATCCGCCCCGGACATCGGGGGCCCTTTTCATGCTGTTTCTTCTCCTTCTATCCGGGATCCTTTTCTATGATGGGGGTGTGGAGAAAGCGAATGCCGTCCAGCCGATATCCGTCACCCTGGATTTTCAATCCGATGCCAGATACAGGACCGGAAACCTCGTCGAGATCCAGACCGGACCGGGGGAAAATGGACAGGTCTCGATAAACGGGACGGTTACCATATACCGATCGGCCAAGCTCGTTCGGACCAGGGTATTCGTCTCCCTCCATTTCGAATCCAGCAATCCCGAGGTAACGGGTTCGGTATTCCCCCAGGTCTTGGATTTCGACCCCATCTTCAAGATCCAGCATATCCCGATAAAGGTGAACCTTCAGGTAACTCCCATGACCAGATATTCCTCCAGCGTGGGTTCACTGATCAATGTGAACATCTCCGGGGAATGGCAGGTCCAGTATCAGGGCAGTGATATCGGACCCTTCGCTTCCGACGAGATACCGAAATATCCCCTTTTCGTGAACATCAGGCCTTACCATTATCTTCAGATGACCTTCAACCCCGTGATGCTCGAGCTCTCCCCCGGGTCCTCCGGGTGGATCGAATGCATTGTGGACAATACGGGGAACGGGTACGAGAGGGTGGAGCTTGCGATACCCGGAATCCTGGCCTATGCAAAGTCCGGATGGGTGTTCGAGTTCGAGGAGACCTTCCTCGATATAGGACCGGGCTCCAAGGCATCGACAATGATCAAGGTTACGGCTCCGAGGAAGGTTCAGCTCAAGTTCCACATGACCATGTACGATTTCCCGGTAATTGCAACCTCTCACTATTCCCAGTATCAGGTCAGGGACGGGCGCATGCCCGAGGTTCTCGATTATCAGATGGGGTTCATGGTGTACATGTTCGGCATCGATTTCGTCTACGTTCCATGGGCATGGGCCATTGTGATATATGTTGTACTGGGGCTCGTCCTCCTCAACCTTGGTATCAATGTGTTCACCTTCAGGAAGAGAAGGCTTCCAAGGGGCAAGGAACCCGGTTTCATAGCACTTTATCATCTCATATCGAACCCGGAAAGGAGAGATAGGGCAAGAGAGAGGATGGCGGAGAGGAGGAGGCTTCGCCGGGACGAAAAGGAGAAACAGGCTCTCGAGAAGCTATCCCGCAAGAAGGAACCGGAAAAGGATATCAGGGAGAAGGGTGCCATTGCCCCGCCAAGGTCGAGTCCCCTTCCGGGTCCTTCGGAACCGGCCAGGAAGAGGGCCCCGGTTCTCGACCTCAGGCCGCGGGAAGATGATTTCGATATCGAGCTCCCGGCAGAGAGACCGAAGGTCAAAGATGAGAAGCCTTCGAAACCCCTTTTCGGAAAACCTCGCAAACGGGAGAGGGTGGAGCAGGACATGATAGATGTCCTGTCATCCCTGGATGACTGATATTTTTCGACACGTTTAATACCGTTTTGAACCCTTTACGGGGAAGGTGTGATCCACATGGAGGTCCAAGATACCCTGGAGAGGATCTTCCGCTTCAGGGGCTATGAGGTAGTTCGAACATCCGCGGAGAACAGCTACTTGCTCCTTCGAAAGGGCAGTTCCGGAATGGCTGTTGGCTATACAATGCCTGGTGAGAAGGTGACCGATGGAGAGGCGAGCATGTTCATTTCCATGGCCCAGAACGACGGTGCGGATTCCATGCTCTTCATCTCCGCGATCAAGCTTCCACCGGATGTGAAGAGGACCTTCGAGAAGGAAAATGTGGCCACCTGGGACCGTGCCGCCCTTTCCATTGCCATCGGGGAGCAGGTTCTGAACGAGTGGTCCAGTGGCATAAGGGAGCAAAAGAGGCGCGGGAGCATAATGGAACTCTTCCGGAACCGGGATGTGGACCCGGTGAAGGAGGTGAAGGAATTCCACCGGGAGGTGAGCGAGAAGGAGCAGGGAGGATTCACCGTGAAGGAGGTGGAGCTCAGGCCCGGAGGTGCACGCTCCGGCATTGAACACACCGCTCCCCCTCCTGTGAAAGCTCCGGTCGGGTCTACGGCCCCCGGGCCTGAAAAACCCCCTGTTGATGAGAAGCCCCCGGAGACGGTGGAAAAAAAGCTCGAATACGATCTCGGAGGGCTCCCCATGTTGGAGCCCCTGGAAGAGACCCCCTCAAAGACGACCCCTGTCGAAACCCGCAGGGTCCCGGACGAGGTGCTGATGAACAGCTGGGCCGGTTTCAACGAATGGAAGGCCGGCGGGGGGGCCCCGAAAAAGGACGGTGAGGTCCCGGAGACCCGGGTGGACGATGCGACCGGGGCGGATACATGGAAAGGTTCGATCATGGCCCCTGTCAAATATTCGGAGAAGGACGCCCTGTCCCTTGCAGGAGAGGAGCACGAGTTCGAAATGGAGAGATCCAACCAGCCATTCCTCATTCTCCGGGCTACGTATTCCATGGTGCCCGAGGACGGGCAGGAGCCGCTTGAGGTGGAGGGAACCTATCTCTACGACACCGTCAGGTTCACGGTCCATGATCTCCCCGAACAAATGTTCAGGGAGATGGAGGACATCAGGGTCCGGTGGGATGGCAGTAAGGGCCCTTCGGGGCTGCCGGACCTCAGGAAGGAACACAACAAAGCCGTAACATCGCTGAGGGAGAAGATACAGTCCGGAAAGATGGCAAAGGACCGCAAGGTCAAAGAGACCCAGATGTCGACCATCTACAGGGAGATCGTTTATCGTTTCGATCCGGGGAGCCTGAGACTCCACAGCTCGAAAAGGGTCATGGTCCCGTTCTGGGTGAAGACCACCGCCGGCGGCAAGGTCGAGTGGGAGGTCAATGCATATCTGGGGCGTCTGGTCCGAAAGCAGTGAAGGTCCCCCTCCGGGAAATCTTTTACTCCCCCCCCGGCACCCTTTATTAATCAGTTCGGTATACGCAATGAAGTGGTAAAGATGAAATACATTTTCGTCTCGGGTGGGGTGCTTTCCGGTCTGGGCAAGGGGATAACGACCTCATCCATCGGGCTTCTTCTCAAAAGGTCCGGGGTCCGGGTCACCGCCATCAAGGTGGACCCTTACCTGAACTGCGATGCGGGGACCATGAACCCCTACGAACACGGTGAGGTATTCGTCCTCTCGGACGGCGGGGAGGTGGACCTTGACCTCGGTAACTACGAGAGGTTCCTCGATGAGACACTCTCGTCCGACCACAACATCACCACGGGAAAGGTTTACCGCTCGGTGATCGAGAAGGAGAGGAGGGGCGACTATCTCGGAAAGACCGTTCAGATAATCCCTCACATCGTCAACGAGATAATCGACACCATTGTGAACGTATCCCGGGAGGTGAATGCAGGTGTTTGCCTCGTTGAGCTCGGAGGCACCGTGGGCGATATCGAATCCATGCCATTCCTGGAGGCTGCAAGGCAGCTGCAGATGCAGGTCGGGATGGAGAACGTGATGTTCGTCCATACTACCCTCGTTCCCATCATGGGAGTGGTCGGTGAGCAGAAGACGAAACCCACCCAGCACAGCGTCAAGGAGCTCAGGTCCATCGGCATCCAGCCGGACCTGATCGTCGCAAGGTGCACCGAGCCGCTTCAGGAATCCACCAAGAAGAAGATATCCCTTTTCTGCAACGTCCCCACGGGGGCGGTATTCTCCGCACACGATGTGGGGACGGTGTACTCAGTTCCGAAACTTCTTCACGATCAGGGGATCACGGACTACGTGGCAAAAAGGCTCTCCATCGAAAAGAAAGAGACAAAGCTAGATACCTGGAACGATTTCGTGAAGCGGATAGAATCTCCCACCGAGATCCTGCACATCGCACTTGTCGGCAAATACACGGGCCTCAAGGATTCATATATCTCCCATTACAAGGCTTTCGAGCATTCCTCGGCGGAGGTCGGTGCCCATGTGGAGATAGTCTGGATCGATGCGCCGGAGAGGGGCGACACATGGGAAGAGGATCTCCAGGTGATGAAGGACCAGCTTGCAGAATGCGACGGCGTCCTGGTTCCAGGCGGCTTCGGTGTGAGGGGAACCGAGGGAAAGATCGAGGCTATAAGGTTCGCCAGGGAGAACGATATCCCATTTCTGGGGATATGCCTCGGACTGCAGCTTGCCGTCATCGAGTTCGCAAGGAACGTTATCGGCCTGAAAGACGCCAATTCGACGGAATTCGATGACAGGACCGAAAACCCGGTTGTGGACATTCTCCCGGAACAGCTCAGGGTAACCCAGAAGGGAGCCACCATGAGGCTTGGGGCCCAGAAGGCCATTCTGAAGGAACCGTCTTTGGCCTTCGACCTTTACGGGAAGAAGGAGATCTGGGAGCGCCACAGGCACCGTTTCGAGATCAATCCGGATCACATCATGATGATGGAGAAGAACGGGTGGGTCTTCTCGGGGGTCTCGGATGACGGCATCAAGATGGAGATAGGCGAACTTCCATCGAACTCGTACCATATCGGCTCCCAGTTCCACCCGGAGTTCCAGTCCCATCCCGAGAAACCGGCCCCTCTCTTCCTGGGACTGGTAAAGGCGGCACTGGATTACCGGCGCAAGAGGGGGTGAGCCTCCCTGACCTTCTCTTCCGGTGACCGTGTGCTGATGCACCTTCTCATCAAGGGGGAAAAGGACAGCTTCTCGGAGGGCGTGGCCGATCAGGATGATATTGCTGCACACTGCGGCATCGGCCGAACACATGTGCCAAGGGCTCTCAAGCCCCTCCTTTCGGGCGGTCTTGTGGAGGAGTCGCAGGGAAGGGCTCCCGGTCGCGTTCGCAGGGTGAAGGTCTATTCATTGACCAGGACGGGATCGGAGGAGGCAGTCAGGCTCAAGGAGCGTGCCAGCAGGATCGAGATCAGCTGGTGCGATCATGACGGGATTGCAGCCAGGGAGTCCTGTGTGGATGCCCTGAGGAAGATAAACGATCTCCTGGGGTCTATGTCCATGCCCCGGATACCATTCTCTCTTTTCCTGACCGTTTTGAAAGATAGTGTTTCCTGGAACGATATTCTCTGGCTCTCATCCTCGGTAAAGAGACCGGAGACAGGAAGCATCGACCTTCCCGGGGGGTGGGTTTCCGTGACGCCTCCGGCGGTTCCGGATGATTTCATCGACCGCAAGGGTGAGATCGAGAAGCTCGACATCCTCATGTCGAGCCGGAGGGTAATGGCCGTATCCGGGGAGGCCGGAGTTGGTAAGAGGTCCCTGCTTGCAAGATGGCTCGAGGCAAACAGAAAGAAGGCCCTGTGGCTCGAGAGGAAGGAGGGGGAGGAGGCCACCCTCGATTCCGGTGCCCCTGATGTTCTGGTGCTTCTCGGGGGGGAGATGGTCGATATCACTTCCACATTGAAGAAAGGGGGAGAGATCGTCATATCCGACCCCAGGGACGACGATTGGCCAGACACCCTGAGGTCCATACCACTCATCGGGGTCATCGATGGCCCGGTCGACAGTTCCGGGCCAGGACTCGTGACGATCGCCGGACTTCGGAAGGGTGAGTTCCTCGAGAAGGCGCTTCAGCTCGGTCTGAGCGGTGACCTGGCAGCGGATTATTACGAAGCTTCCAGGGGGGCCCCTGCGGCTCTTGCATATCTCAGGGGTTTGAAGCGGACCGCTCTTGAAGGCCTATCCTCCATGGACAGAGATGCAGCGGTCATGTCACTCATACTGGGATTCAGGAGCAGGTTCTGATCCATGTTACGGTACCACCTCAAAAAATTGATAAACCAAGACCGCAAATTGAAGGGATGATATAATGAGCGACCCCTCCGAGAAGATAAAGTGTCCCGACTGTCAGCTGACGCTGCTCAGAAAGAACCTTCCCAAGCACTACAGGAAGAGCCACCCCGGCCTTGACCCCTATCTTCGACTGAGACAGAGCAGGGAGCGCAGGGTAAAGAGAAGCCGTTTCGATGTGAGGGAACCCTGGGTGGCGGGAGCTTTTGTAACGATCATCGTTGTCATAATGCTCTTCATCGGCGCATTGGTCATCGTGAGTCTGGTCAACAAGGAAGGCAGGGAGATCCCCGATGACAGGACGATATTCTTCACAGCATCCGACGGAGTGGTCATCAACGGCACCTTTTACGGGTCTGCATATGAAGACAGGGAGACCATCTATCTCATACACGACCTTGGCAGGGACAGAAGTGTATGGGAGGAATATGCCAACGAGCTCCAGTCAAAGGGATACAACGTGCTTGCCATCGATCTCAGAGGGCACGGGGAATCCACCAAGAGCCTGATGGAACCGGACAGGGTTTATGATTTCAGGACCATGGGCCACACGGATTTCCTTGGAATAAGCAACGATGTGACAGCCGCCTATCAATGGGTCCAGGGAACCGGGATCGACGGCAAACCCAACACGAACGCCGGAACCGATGGTGCCTTCATCGGAGTCGGAAGGGGGGGCCTCTACGCGCTCAATAAGTATGCAAGAATGTCCCGGGAGAGGATAGTATCTTCGGTGATAGTGTCCCCCACACTTGACTGCTACGGCCTGGATGTCGAACAGGTCTTCGAGGATTACGGTGACACGAGGCCGATCATGCTTGTATCGGGTGAGGGCGATGGTACCGGCAAGCTTGCCACGGACACGATCCTCTCAAGGAAGGAGCTGGACGGTGAGAATAACGGTGTGGGATACTTCGTCATCGGCTCATCTCAGGTGGGGATGCCCCTTTTCGAATATGATAGCATGAAGGAGAAAATACTGGAAATTCTCGAGGAAGGCTGGGAGGTTAAGCTGTCCTGAGGTCTCCAGGGTCCCTCTATCCCGGGCTCAGTTCCTTTTTCTGTATGCAATGTAAGCCGTTGAAAGGACTATGCCTGCAAAGACGATCTCCAGGCCAAAGGGGGAATCATCATCATCATCCCCGGAGTCATCGTCCTGCGTATCATCGTCGATATCATCATCGTCAACGGATGTCGTGTTGAAGTACAGTTCCAGCTGCTCCCCCTGAACGGTCGCCTCCTCTCCTCCGCTGACGGGTGTGTATGTGACCTTCACAAGTAGCCTTACATCGATGTAATCCTCATTCATGGCATTCTTCCCGGGGAAGGGTCCGACCGTTGCCGAAAAGCTGCCATCGCCGTTATCGGTCATCACCTTCGTTGATGGAAGTTCGCAGGCATTTTCCGTACACAGGGAGTATTCGAGGATGACCCCGTCCTCCACGGGCTGCGCATCCACGAAGATGATGTCGACCGACACATCGATGGTGTCCGAATGACGGGGTTCGCCCGGCGTGGCTGTCATGCTCTCGTCATCGATCATGACCGTTGCACCAAGAGCTTCACCCGGCAGGTAGAGGGCAAGAAGCGACAGAGCAGCGATCGCAAGCAGCAATGGTAGGACGGTTTTCCTCCGGTTCATGGGGGCACCTAACGCCTGAACGGACCTTTTTCGGATTTTAACTTTGCGGAAAGAAGTTGATACGTTCGGGGGCTTGCCGGGCAACACCCGAGGGGGTAAAATATAAAAGATCCGTACCATACTTACTTAATAAGGAGCCGGAGAATGGATATGACGGGTAAGATGATGCAAAGGGCTGTTGTGTTCGTCGCTCTGATAACGATCCTTTTCACGATCCCCGGGTCCGGGGCCCTAAAAGCAAGCGACTTGTTATCCGATACAGCCTCATCCATTCTGCCCACACCCCGTTTGTTAACAATGTCGGAGGATGATCCGGATGGTAATGGCGATGATGACCACGCTAACGGGACGATCCTCGATCCCGGCGGAGATGTGATGAACGGGACACTCACCTGGTCCAATGTTCCAAGTGAGATAGATGCAATGGACTGGTTCAAGGTCAACTTCACGGACATCGATCCCAGGCCCTCCTCGGTGAAGGGAGTGAGGAATATCACCCTGACAATGAACATCTACAATGCTACCCAGGGAGAGCTTTTCGAGTTCGGTGTGGACTATTCCGATCCCCACGATCCGAAGTTGAAGCACGATTACGCGGACTATCTGAACCTCATGATAATGACCGGGGACGAGTTCTTCGGAAGACTCGAGAGGGGCGGGACGGACTGGTACTATGATAACGGTAATGACAGTGACGGAGACACATACGATGAGAACTGGACATTCTCTTTTAATGCAGTGAACCCTTCCAGGGGGGGGCCAGACACCGATGGCAATCTCTTCGGCCTCACCGAGGTCAACTGGTACTATATCGGTATCGGCCTGAACTACTACATCGGTGTCAGCTCGCCGGCGACCCGTTCGAAATACGTTGTGCACTACAACATCACCATGAACACCTCGAAGAAACAGAACAACGACCCGGGGGCGAGCGATATAGGTAATGCCACTGAGATCCCCCAGACTGGGTCCGGGGTGACAGGAGGGCTCGACTCCAGCTATAATCCGGTTGACTGGTACAGTCTCAAGGGCAAGGATAATTCCAAGATCTGGGGTATCACCGTTTCCATCAGCCGGAAATATTACAATATCGGCGGGTCCCCGACCACCAGCATGTTCTGGGACAATTTCATGTATGTACTCATCGTGAAGAGGGATAAGGGACCTGATAGCACTTGGAACACCTCTGACGACGGCTGGAACGTTTCCAAGTTCAGATTGTCTGCCATATGGGATCCAAATGATAAACTTGACCTCTATCTTATCGATATCGATGTCAATTCATCCTTCAGGGAGCTCTACATCGGTCTTTACATCGAACCCACGGAATTCACCTATGCATCTTCCCAGATAACCGGCAGGAATATCGCTCACTGGAGGGCCTTCTCGGATTACACCATCACCAGACAGATCAATGAACAGAAACCCTCCACTGCCCCCATCATCAAAAGTATCACCATAGAATCGGATCTCGAGGGTGTCGATGATGGAGGCCACTTCGACACGGAATTCACAATTTATGTCGAATACATGGACGTGGACGGCCACAGGCCGGAAAAGGTACTCCTCTCCTTCGATAAAGGGACCCCCTACGAGAACGAGGTCGATATCACTGATCATCCCAAGGATGTATTCGACAATGACGTCACCGACGGAAAGAGGTTCAAGTTCGAGTTCCAGGGGAAGAATCTGGGCGATCATCCCTATCCCCATACCCTGCATGCATTCGTCTCGGAGCTGATACCGGACGGGGAGCTGGATTCCCCCGGGAGCTCGGGGTGGTTCGAATATGAAGCAGGCCTGTATGTCTGGGATGACTACCCGGTATCTTTGAACGAGGATTGGTACGGCATCCCCACCATCGACGAGGATTCCGCACCCATCGGAGTGGAGCTGGACGCGTTCACCCCTCCGTTCCTTGATGCCGAGAACGATATCAAAGGATATCTCCTGGCTCCCGCGGGGTCAGAAAACTGGACCACATCCATATCCACCCGGATCGCGGACATCTCCGTCATGGGAGGAAATTCCGCAAGGTATCTGTATATCGAACCCCGGGAGAACATGCACGGAACGGAGAGCTTCCAGCTCAAAGCCTACGATGACCACTCCTACGCTGTCAGGAACCCGGCATTGAGGATACTACCGGTAAATGACCCCCCGTTCGTTCATTCTGTTCGCATCGACGGGGTGGACCATCCGGTTGACAACACGGACCCGCTCAGACCGGTCATCCATTTCGAGGATGAAGTGGAAGTTTTCGAGGACGAGGAGTTCTCCTTTAGGGTGATCGCCGAGGACTCGGACCCGGAGGGCGAGAGATCAGCCCTGGATTTCTCGTACGAGCCAAATCTCTCCGATCCCTGGGACGAGGCCCCGGAGGTGGAATACAACACGGGCCTGGTCACCATCTTCCCGACAAATGACGATGTCAAGGAAGGCAACGGCAAGATAACGGTAACCATTGACGACCATGGGGAGAAAGGCGAGATATACCTTCAGGTCTATTTGGACATCATCGATGTCAACGATCCCCCCAACATAATGATACCCACCACCACCGCAAGGACATGGAATCAGTTCTCAAGGATGTCCATCAGGCCGATAGCGTTCGACGAGGATAAAAATGACCATGTCACCTTCTCCGTGAACTTCTATGAAGCTCTTGGAACCGAGTACGGATCGATAATGGACCAGCTGCCCTACATGAAGGTTATCAGAGGAATTGACTGGGACATAAACCCGGCAACGGGGGAGTTTTTCTTCCATCTTGTTGACCAGAACATCTGGAGGACCGCCACGGGGATGGTCCAGAGCGTGGAGATAACCGTGGTGTTCCAGGCCATGGACAAGGCGGGGGAGGCCTCAACTGCCTCCATAAACCTGATCCTCAACAACGAGAACGAGGAGCCCAGGAAGCCAGATAGGATATACATTTACCCCGATGAACCCCACGTGGGCCACAGAGTGAGCTTCCGGGTCGATCCGGTATTCGATCCGGACGGGGACGCTCTTGTCTACAAGTGGGATTTCGGAGACGGTTCGACCGGAACCGGACAGCACGTCAATCACACATACTCCACCCATGGCTGGAAGACGGTCCAGATGTGGGTGGAGGACGGCCAGTTCCAAACAGACAAGATCTCGATCAGGGTCGAGGTGCTGGAGGGCCCCTACGATCCCTGGTATGACGAAGACAATGACGGGGATGGTGTCAAGAACGGACAGGACGATTTCGTGAACGACATATCAGCCTCGAGGGATACGGATGGAGATGGGCACCCTGACGAGTGGAATCTGGGGTACAATCATATAGATTCCACCACGGGACTGACCCTTGACAGGTTCCCCTACGATCCGAAGGAATGGCAGGATTCCGACGGGGACGGACACGGGGACAACGGGGACGAGTTCCCCTACGACCCCTCAGAGTGGAAGGATACCGACGGGGACGGGATCGGCGACAATGCAGACATATATCCAAGGGTCAGAAACGACAACCTGATTTGGTATATCATCGCGGCCTCCATACTTCTGATATTCGTGATAGCCGTTCTGCTGCTTGTTCTCGGAAAGACCATAAAAGGGGGCCGACTGGAGGACTTCGAGGAATAGGGCCCATGGAAACCATTATTACTCCTTTCCACAATCAGGCTCTGTTTTCCAGCACAGTGGGGGCTCCAAATGCTCGATGAGAATGAATCCATTCAGGAGAAGCTTATTGACAGGATGGCCGACCTCAGCGCCTCCAATGTTAGGTGGATATTTGCCATTGTGGCAACGACCCTTCTTTTCCTCATGGTCCTGGTGGTATACCTGACTCCCTGGCCGGAGATGGCAACGACACAGACCCAGCAGTTCAAGGTTCCGAACCATACGGACACCTCCACCGCTATTGAGACCGTGGCCATACCGTATACCTACGAGATGTACTTCGAGTTCTCCCTTACCGAATACGCCGACGACCATGATTCGGTTTACATATATCTGTTCAAGGACGGGAAACCGGATATCAGCAAGGATGTGGTGGATGCGACCAACCTCACCCTCCACGAGTATCTTACCGCCAATTCTTTCAGACAGTCGGAGCTGAAATACGGCATGGATGATGTAAAATGGAGCCTTGCCTACAGGGACCTCGACACAACCGTCTTCCATATCATGCTATACAACGAGGACGATCCCGAGGACCTCCATGACAACGGTGACGTGGTCATCAATATGGAGGTCAGCTACGAGCCCACCCTTCCGCTCGTCCCTCTCTTCTTCATAATCGCCTTCATCATAGTCCTTCCCATCGCGATCATCAGGCTTTACGTGATATCACAGAAGAAGAAGGAGCTCAGGGTGCTTTTGACCCTGGATTTCGAGAACCTCTCGGACGAGGACAAGCTGAGACTCGGCATACCCCTGACCCCGAGGCCCCGGGCACAGGCACAGACTTCCCAGGTCCAGATACCCCAGGGGCCCCCGATGCAGCCCGGTCAGATACGATGATATCCCGGCATCCCGAATATGCGGTCAGCTCCCCCCCGGTCACCTTGAAAGGAACGCTTTAAATGTAAAACGGCGTTGTCTGTAATTACCCCCGAAGGGTCAGGAGGGGTATCATGGAACAGGAACAGATCGCGCCTGTTATCCGAGAGATAAAAGAGGCGCTTCCGGATGTTGAAGAGCAGAAGCTTGAAGATGAACTTGAAAGGTACATGAAATACGGAATTCTTCCCCAGGAAGCCAAGAAGGCCATAATCAGGAAGTTCGGCGGAACGGGGCCCTCCTTTGCCCCTCTCGGGGAGAAGACTCTCGGGGAACTCAAGGGGGGGGAGATGAACATCGACCTTACCGTGAGGTGTCTCTCCTCGAGGGAGAGGGTGCAGAACACCCAGAACGGGGAGAAGACCATGGTCTCCGGTCTGCTTGCGGACAGGACCATGATAAGGCGCTTCGTATCCTGGGAAGGGCAATTCATGGAAAAGGGCAAAGATTACGTCATAAGGGGTGCATCGGCCAAGACGTTCAGAGGAGAGGTGGAGATAAATCTTGGCAATTACTCAAAGGTGGAGGATGCTCCCGGGGATGCCCTGGACGATCTCGACGTATCCAGTCTTCCCAGGTTCGGGAACCTCCAGGAGCTCGCTCTGAAGGATATCAGACCGGGAATGGGCAATATTCAGATCACTGCAAAGGTGATGAACCTGGAGAAGAGGTCCATCGACACGGAGAGAGGGAGGAAGGAGATCTACGATGGAATGCTCGGCGATGAGACCAAACGGGTCAGGTTCACATCCTGGAGCGATCTCGACCTGAATATCGGAGACGTGGTCACCATAAAGGGCGCCTACGTCAAGGATTGGAGGGGGATACCGCAGATAAACTTCGATGACCGTGCCCAGATCCAGAAGGAGGACGAACTGGACCTCAACGTGATGAATACCCCGAGGCTCCACGCGGAGGACCTGGTGAACGCCGGGGCGACCGACGTTGAGGTGAAGGGGACCATTATCGAGATCAGGGAAGGTTCTGGGCTCATATTCAGGTGCCCCGAGTGCAACAGGGCCCTTGTTGCGGGAAGCTGTGCCCTCCACGGGCAGCAGGAAGGCATACCAGATCTCAGGACCAAGGTTGTCCTGGATGACGGTACCGGTGCACTGTTTGCAATTCTGAACACCGAGATCACCGAATCCATACTCGGAAAGGAGGTCTCGGAATGCGTGGACGAGTTCTGCGACGAGGAGGAGAGGATCGTGAAGCTCCTGAACGACAGGCTCCTCGGCCGTGATTTCGTCATGAGGGGAAATGTGATCAGGGACGATTTCGGACCCACCGTGCTCCCTGCCCAGGTCCAGATGGACGAGGATGAGTACCTGGAAGAGGCCAGGGCCATGCTCGATGTGATGGAGGTGCTCTGATGGCAAGGATGAGGGAGGTAGCAAGAAGGATCTTTGCCGTGGAGTACAACAGGTCCCAGCACGAGGACAAGGGACTGGAGGATAACGCTCCGAACTACATCATCACCCCGCTGGGGCAGTCCGTGAACAGGGTCTATTTCATTGGAGTAATGATGTCAAAGACAAATACCGGAACGGATGATTCTCCACAGTACAGGGTGGAGGTCAGGGACCCCACCGGAACGTTCTATCTCTACGCGGGCCAGTACCAGCCCCAGGCACTGGCATCGATCGGCAAACTGGACCCGCCCACACTTGTCGGCGTCGTTGGAAAGGTCAGGACCTTCGTGAAGGAGGACGGGAGCTTCTATGCATCCGTAAAGCCGGAGGTGGTGTTCCCCGTTGACATCCCCCAGAGGGACCGATGGATCCTTTCGACATCGAAGTTCACCATGGAGAGGCTCCGTGCCATGAAGGACGCCATGGAGGAGGACCAGCCAACGGTGGAAAACCTCCTGGAGAAAGGTCATCCCAGAAGGGCCTCGGAAGCAGCGGTCAACGGTGTCGGTCTCTACGGCAACATCGACCTCGAGCCCTACAAGGAATGTGTCAAGGATGCCCTGAAGCTCGTCATCGAAGGCGGCGGCGAGAGTGTAGGGCTCCCCGTTATCGATGAAGAGGAGAAAGAGGGGGAAGCCGGGAAGGGTCCCGCCACGGACGATCTCAAGAAGATGATACTGGAGATAATATCCGATGTCTCGGGGGAGAAGGGAGCGCTCTACCGCGACATCATCGCCAGATGTGAGAAGAGGGGTGTGGACAAGATCCAGCTGGAGGAGACCATACAGGAGCTCCTGGACGAGGGGCAGATCTACGAACCCACCATCGGGATAATCAAGCCCATCTGAGGTCCTCAAGTGACAAAGGAGTGGATAAAACAGAGGAAGAAGGACCCCTTCTACAGGAAGGCGAAGACGGAAGGTTACAGGTCCAGGGCCGCATACAAGCTCAAGGAGATCAACAACCGATTGAGAATACTGAGGAAGGGGAGCGCTGTGGTCGATGTCGGCGCTTCCCCCGGCGGCTGGAGCCAGGTTGCGAGAGAGCTGGTCGGGGACAGGGGCATCGTCGTTGCCGTTGATATGCTTCCCATGGACAGCGTGGAAGGCGTCCGTTTCATCCAGGGGGACATCGAGGACCCACAGGTCGTCAAGAGAATAAGGGAGATCCGCCCCAACTACGATGCGGTGATCTCCGACGCCTCCCCAAGCCTGTCCGGGAACCGCACCCTCGATAGAGGTCGGAGCCTGGCCCTGAACTGGGCAGTGATGGGTATGTCTCTCCGTGTCCTGAGGCCGGGAGGCGGGGCTGTTGTGAAGATGTTCCAGGGGTCCGAGATCGACGAACTGGTGGAGGAATACGGTCCACACTTCAACGATCTCGACAGGATAAAACCCAGATCGTCCCTGAAGAGGTCCATCGAGCTATACATAGCCTTCAGGGGTTTCAAGGGGAGATCGCCGGAGGAGGGGACTTCCTGACCGGTAGGCTGACAATGGGTCTTTACAATTCACTGGACCAGGTGAGGTTCGCTGAGGCCCACAGGAGGGCCCTTGCCAGGGCCGCACCCGTTGCAGCGGCATTCGACTGCAACATTGCGGTATTCGGTTTCCCCTTCGACAGGGAGCTCAGGACTCCATGCGAGATTGCGGAATGGCTCGTCACAACGACATCCATCGGCCAGGGCGGGGACTGGATAGTGAAGCTCGCCCGGGAGGGCAGATTCGGTTCATTCCCCCTTCCCAGGGGAGGTTTCCCCCCGCAGCTGGGAAAGGTGGTTGTCGCTACGAGGAAACCCCGTGAGAAGCTTTCCATAAGCCCCCTTGAAGCCGCAGGAATGCTCGATGAGGGCAGGTCCGTACTTCTCCTGTTCGGACTGGGCCCCAGAGGGCTTCCGGAGAAGATCATGGACATGGGCGAGTTCCACATGGACCTGACGGGAAGACGCATCAGCTTCGAGACCTGCACGGCCATGGGCGCGGCTCCGGCCGTGATCCAGACACTTAGGAGGCCGGTTCAAACGGGCGGGAGCCAGCACAGGTCGAACTGACCGTATTCCATGATCAGGTCAGAACTGCAGAGCGGGCATGGAGGAATGCTTTCCATGGAAGGGGACGGAGGGTATGTCTCCAGTATCTCCCTGTAGGAATCAAGGAGCTTTCCCCTTGTAATGGTGTCTCCGGTGTCCAGGGAATCCCTGTAGGTGTAGTATGCCATCTCGGAGAAGATCGGGGCCCCCTCGAAGATGGGCTCCTCGTGATACCCGGAGAACCTGGCCCTGCAGTTGGTGCAGAAGTATACCATATGCCCCTCCGGGCCGGTGAACGGGAGAAGAACCCCGTTGCAGCAGAGCCTGCATTCGGCATAGTCCATGTTTTTCACCTCGGGTCGATAATGTCATGGTAGGCTTTAACGCTAACGGAGGGAGACCTCGACGATCCCATCTGCGACCTCCTCCACTTTTTCCTTCAGATGCCCCTTCAGTGCTTCCGCCTCGAGGAGGTCGGATCTGGCGTGGGTGATGGGATGTCCGGGGGTCGCGGTGCAACCGGTGGTCCTACGGATGGATATCCGGAATGTACCCGCATCTTCTGCTATCCTCTGGATATCCTCCTTGTCGAGCCCTATGAGCGGTCTTATGATGTGATGTTCGATGCCGGCGCTGACGGCCGCCAGGTTGGGGAGGGTCTGGGATGCCACCTGCCCCAGGGAATCCCCCATGATGATGCCTTCCGCGTTCCACCTGTCGCACATGATATCGGCCAGGTGGATCATCGCCTTCTTGCAGAGTATGCATGTATATTTCACGTTGCAGTTCTCTCTGAAGGAAGAGAGCGAAAGCCCGTGGGGGGCCCTGAAAAGCCGCACCTTCCCCGGGAAGAGTTCATGGAGGCGCCTGGCAAGCTCATTTACCTTATCGCTCTCGTCCCCCTCCCCCCAGGGCCGGTTGTCCATGTTCAGCAGGAAGAGCTCCGCTCCCTTTTTCAGCATCACATAGGCGGCAGCGGGGGAATCTATCCCCCCTGACATAAGGGCGACGTAACTCATTCCCACTCCTCCAGAAGCGTGTCGATCAATTTCTCGAGTTCGACCACATCATCGGGGTCCACACCGAACTCATCGCGGTGGGGGCATTCCTCATCAAGGACCGGGATCCTCTCCGGGAGTGCCATGATGAGGGGGTAGAGCCGACACCCCTGCGGTCTTATTGAATAGATGATGCAGTCCCCTTTCTCCGAGAGGAAAATACAGCGACCCTGAACGTTCCTCAACTGCTTCGTGTCATCGTGGAAGAAATCCTCCGTACCCGCTGAAGAGATCCTCCTGATGTCCTCATCCGTGAGGGGCATCTCCGTACCCCTGCAGCAGTGGCTGCAACCGTGTCTCCTGCAGACATCCCCCTTCAATCGACCGCCTCTCAGACGCGTTTTCCTCCGTCCAGAGTGATCCCTCTCTGATCCTGGTATGTTCCCTCGTAAAGATGCTGGGGTCTGGAGGAGAGCTTCAGGTAGACGATCTGGCAGATCCGGTCCCCTATGGGCAGGGCGACCTTCTCGGGTCCGAGATTGGTGACCGAGAAGGTGAGGGTACCCTTGAAACCCGCATCAACCACCCCGAACCCTCCCATTAGCCCCTTTCTGATGAAGGAGGATCTCATCCAGAGATTGGCGCAGAGGTCCGGAGGGACCATGAGATATTCCTTTGTGGAGACGAGACACCAGTCGCCAGGTTCCAGGTATACCTCTCCAATGGTCACCTTACCCTCGGGATTCCTGGTGTAGACCTCGGAAATGGTGAGATCGTATCCGTTCGGTGTGAGGTTCTTCTCCCTGAAGGGGTCGATCATCATCGACCTGTTCTCGAGTCTCGAGATGATATCCTGGTCTGATAGGACCGTCATGACCGGGACTAGGCATAGTAGGGTAAATAGCTTTTTGTGTCCTCACCTGCACAAAAGAGGGCAATGCTTTTTTATGAGGTCCGATTCACATGGAACCCCCGAGATGAGATGAATGGCCAACGAAGATTTCCCCATGGGGGTCGAGGAGGACCTCGACGACCCGGAGTATGACATCTCAGTTGCCGTGAAATGCCCTCACTGTCCGAGGGCCTTCGAGGGGCCCAGGGACGAGGTCGAGGACGAACTGTTCCTGCATCTCTGGAAGGTCCATGAGGAGGAGACACTGGAGTACATCCTTAACAACATGTATCTCCCCGACGAGATCCGGGAGAAGATCTTCGGGGAGCTCGGGCCGGAATACGTATCCTGGATCGTTGATACCGAGGGCGAGATCAGAGAAGATAAGTGACCGAAGGTCAATCATTATTTATCGTGATCGTGATATTCCGAATCGATGTTCAGGCATACGCAGCTTGGATTTAGCGCGAACAACGACAGGCTCTACGATACCCAGAGAACCCGTACAGGGGCTCTTACGTTCCTCCTCGGAGCCTTCGCGATGATACTGGGAGTGGTTCTTTCAGTCCCATCGATCAAGCTGGGTGGCGACATTCTCTACATCATCGGCTACATCTGCATCTTCATCGGGATCTTCCTGATACTTGCAGGAAATAAATCCTTCGATGCGAAGCACCGTGGGAACGTGATCATCTCCATGGTGCTTCTGGGATTCTGGCTTCCTTTTATGTTGGTGCATCTTTTCGTTTATCTTCTGGCGTGGCTCGAGATGACCATGTCGTGGTCGGAAACGGGACAGCTCGGGGATGAGGTTGCGCTTTCTTTCTCCATATGGAAATGGGTTTCCTGGACACAGATCGTTCCAACCATCCTGATGATCCTGGTCATTGGATTCATGCTCTGGAATGTGACGACGAGATGGGGGAAGACAGCAATCGTCATCTTTGTGGTCGCCGGTATAGGGGCCAATGTGGGGATGGGCTTTTTAATGATGAGCCAGACAACGGAAGTGATGGAGGATATCCAGGATGGATGGGTCTACTATCCCGATGATATCGAGGAGTTCAATGAAGACCTTCAGATGAAGCGATACACAGTGGGTTTTATGAGACTCGTTGACCTCATGCTTCTTTCTCTAGCAGCACTGTTTTCACTGCTGTATCTCAACAACAGTGTGAGAAAGGCATACCTTGGAATAGACGGATGATGGTGCTTTGGATAGATAAGGATGGATTGCCCTGTTGATACTGGGAATGTCAGGGAGGACGGTCGTATTCCTCCTCCCTGGACCAGGAGGCCGACCAGGATCGCGCCCAGAGCGATGACGGCGAGGACCATCTGGACCACATCGGTCCGGACCACCGCTTTCTGCCCTCCTATGACGGTATATCCCACGAATCCAGCGGCCGAGAGGGCGAGGGCGATATCAGGGTCGAGATCGAGTCCGAACTGGAGGACGAACCTGGCCGCCTGCATCAAGAGGGCAATCCATCCTATCTCGACGAGGACCAGCACGATAGAAGCGACCATCCTCCCAATTTTCCCGTAGCTCTTCCCGATCAGATCAGGGATGGAATGTGCCCCGGTCTTTCGTATCTTCGGGGCGACGAAGGAGCCCAGGAAGAGTAATCCGAGGATCCTTCTCTCGGAGACTACTTGTGGATTGCTCTGATTATTGTCGTTGTCCTGATACTCGCGGGGATCGTTTTCTTCCTCCTATGGAAGAAGGAACCCGAGGTCCCACCCATGGAAGACTATACACCGATCCCGCCCGAGGGGGCGGATGAGGCGGAAGAGCTGGATGTGGGGGTCCATACCCAGGAGCTGCCTCCGGATGGGGTTTCAGTGAATAAGGCAGATACAGACACTTCTATCGAATTAGACCAGAACCCCGATCCTTCGTTTGGTTTCAATGGGCAGTAAACATTAAATCCGACAATATCATTCAATTCCACGCTGGGATAAAATAATGAAGAAAGGTGAGAGTATTGTAAGGCTAGTAATCACGATCATCATTTTGATCTCCTCCTTGAGCATGCTCACCATTGAGCGGGCCGATGCGGCCGGAGGTTCTTTCGGAGGAGGATCGGGGACCTCAAGCGATCCGTATCTGATCGAGGATGTATGGGACCTGCAGAACATTGGAAGCGGATTGGCCCTCAACTATGCACTGAAGAACGATATAAACGCCTCGATCACCAGGAACTGGAACTCGGGGGCGGGATTCATACCCATTGGTACCTCCTCATCCAACGATTTCAGGGGAAGCCTCGACGGCAGGGGTTACAATATCACCAATCTCCATATCAATCGCTCCTCCTCCTCCTATGTCGGATTGTTCGGCATGATAGATCATGGTACGGTCAAGAACCTGAACCTGAAGAACGCGTCAATCCGGGGGTACTGGAGCGTGGGTTCCTTCGCTGGTTATAACAACGGCGGTTCGATATCTCATTGTTCTGTGAACGGTACCGTCTCGGGATGGAGGTATGTGGGCGGATACTGCGGACAGTTCTATAACTTCGCCACTGTTTCATCATCCTATTTCTCGGGTAATGTGACCGGGACGGATTTCACCGGGGTCATCGTTGGCTGGTTGGACCGAGGGAGCGTTGCCGGATCCTTTTATGACGTTGATTCGGTAAATATCAACGGTAAGCCCCAGTTCATGTTCGGGGCTTTGTACAATGACCAATTCGAGGATTGGCTCGATAACGATAGGAGCTTGAACATCAGCCAATACAATTCAACTTTGGTCCCTTCGGGAACCACCTACACTATCAGCACGTTGCAAGGAATGAAGGACCTTCTTGGCTTCGCACATCTGAGCGGTAACTCGTACAAGCTGGGCTCCGATATTAACCTCAGCTCCGCTCCGGGACTGAACATACCCTATTTATCATGCTCCAAATTCGATGGGATGGGATATACCATATCAAACGTTACCGTTGATCAACCTTTTGCAGGCTATGTCGGTTTCATCGGTTACAAGTACGGCGGGAGCATAGTAAACCTGACCGTGCGGAATGTGAACATCACTGGGAACATTTACGTCGGGGGTCTGATAGGCCGCTCTAACACCGGGGACCTGTCTAACAGCAACTTCATAGGCAATGTTGAGGGGGACCAGTCGCTCGGAGGGCTGATAGGTTACCTGAATACGGACAAGGTCACCAATTGCACGGCCCAATGCGATGTGACTGGGAGGTTGTCAGTAGGTGGACTCATCGGATACCTGAACTATATTCGCCCGATTTCTCAATGCGGGGTTTGGGGGAACGTCTCAGGGGAAGAAAATGTCGGGGGGATTATCGGCTATGTTCGGGATAACGGGGTCATATCCTACGTCTCTTACACGGGCAATGTGAGTGGCACAGAGAGCATCGGTGGCCTGATAGGCGAACTCTGCGACGGATCGCTATCGTATGCTTCAGCCGTCGGGACGGTCAAGGGCAGCAAATACGTGGGTGGCGCGATCGGTTATGCGGGAAGACCTAGTAACATGGCGACACCCACCGGGGAATATACACTTACCAAGATTTCCTTCAAAGGTAATGTAACCGGCTCCACGTACACAGCGGGTTTGATCGGTTATAGCTATGTCGGAAAGATATACGAGTCATGTTCCAAGGGCTATGTGAAGGGCTGGGACTCAACAGGAGGCATGCTGGGACATTGCGATCCGAGCCACAGAACATATTTTTACAGGTCCTTCTCGGAATGCGTAGTAAAGGGGAACAGCTATGTGGGTGGATTCGTTGGATGGGCCAACGGCGGTTCAGGAGAAGGAGCATATTTCAGCGATTGCTATGCCACGGGAACGACCACTGGTTCATCCTACGTTGGAGGATTCGGAGGAAGGTTCAGAGGCGGGTGGCTTTACTATTCGTATTCCCGCGGCAAGGTGACCGGCACCTCAAAAACGGGCGGCCTCGTAGGTTACGCTGAGGATACATCCAACATGTACAATTATTGGGATACCACGGCCTCGGGGTGGACCAACAGCGCATTAGGCTCCGGGAGGACCACCGCCCAGATGCTGAAAAAGAGCACATATTCCAAGTTCGATTTCACGACGAAGTGGTGTATCGTCGAGGATGAGACCTATGCCCTCCTGAGATGGCAGGATGCGGGCCCTCCATCGGCTGATGCAGGGCCAGATTCCAGTGTTGAGATCGGGACCTTATTCTCCTTCAATGGTTCCTCCAGCAAGGATGATATTGGCATAGCGAACTATACGTGGTCCTTCGATGATGACGGCTCTGTGAAGGTATATGGGAAGTCCCCCAAGCATGCCTTCAAGAGTATAGGTAAGCATAATATCACCCTCAACGTCACAGATCAGGTCGGGAGATTCGATACCGATGAATTCGTCGTGAGTGTCAACGATACGATCGGTCCGGTCGCCGATGCCGGTTGTAATCTTACAATCAACGAGGATACAAATATAAAATTCAACGGAAGCAAGAGCACCGACAACGGGAAGATCACGAACTACACCTGGAGTTTCAATGACAGCGGTCCAGTGTTGTTGTATGGCTGCACACCTTCTTATATATTCAGCCAGCCAGGGATGTATGTAGTAACGCTGAACGTGACTGATCTGGCAGGACATTGGGACATAGCCAGGATATACGTTAAAGTTCTGGATATCACTTCACCGATCTCCGATGCGGGTCCGAATGGATCGATCGATGAAGGCCAGACGTTCATATTCAACGGAAGTGGAAGCTCGGACAACGTCAGGATAACGAACTACACCTGGATATTCAAGGATGTGGATGCGATCAGTCTTTATGGTCCCACACCCTCCTACCACTTCGAGAATGCCGGAGAATTCATCATCGTCCTGAAGGTGATGGATGCACAAGGGAACAAGCATTCTGACCAGATGACGGTCACCGTGAACGACATAACCGATCCGATTGCGGATGCGGGACCTGACCAGACGGTCAATGAGGATGTCCTCGTCACTTTCAACGGATCCTCCAGCACGGACAAGGTCGGGGTCGTGAACTGGACCTGGACCTTCTTCGATGGAGGGAACGTCACCTTGTTCGGGCCGGAGCCGACATATGTTTTCTCGGAACCCGGTTATTACGAGGTCACACTGATAGTGACGGATGAGGCTGAGAACTCTCGGAATGACACATTGTTCGTAACGGTTAGGGATGTTACCCGGCCCATGGCAGATGCCGGTGAGGATATCGTGATCGATGAAGATCTGGAGTTCGTGTTCAACGGATCGTCAAGTTCGGACAATGTAGGGATCGTCTCCTGGACCTGGTCGTTCGTTGATGGGAGCGGGGTCACTCTCAGCGGCTCGAACCCATCATACATCTTCGTACAGCCAGGTATCTACTCTGTTAGCCTCAATATAACCGACGAAGCAGGCAATTGGGCTATGGATACCTTGACGGTTACGGTCCTGGATGCGACCAGGCCATATGCGGATGCAGGTCCTGATGCTACGGTCTATGAGGATCTGCCATACCGTTTCAACGGATCGTTGAGTTACGATAATGTTGGGATCGTGAACTGGACCTGGACCTTTGAGGTTGACGGGACCGTGATCCTATATGGGTTAGATCCCAAGTACACTTTCTCAGAGCCGGGTACTTATAACATCACCCTAAATGTGACCGACGAAGAAGAAAACTGGGCGACTTCGATAATTGTCCTGACCGTTCTGGACCTGACGCCGCCTATCGGCGACGGAGGGTCGGACGTTGTTGTGAATGAGGACGAGATCGTTCTTTTCAATGGATCCAGATCCATAGATAATGTAAGGATAGTTAACTGGACCTGGTCCTTCGTCGATGATATTCCTATCACTCTGTATGGGATGGATACACGGTATACTTTCACTGTACCCGGGATCTACACGATCTCTCTCAACGTATCGGATGCAGCTGGGAACTGGAATCTGATATCGTTTGTGGTCACCGTTCTTGACGTGACCCTGCCAGAGATCCATCTATCCGACATCGAAGTGGACGAGAATACGATAGTCTTATTGGATGGGTCCCTCTGCTCTGACAATGTCAGGATCGTGAACTGGACCTGGACCTACGATGATGTTGTTTTTTATGGTGTCTCCCCTGAACTATCGTTCAGCGAACCGGGAGTATACAATATTTCCCTGACCGTGAAGGACGGGGCAGGGAACGAGGCCTGGCACTACCTTATGGTTACTGTCAGAGATATTACCAAACCATCGGTTTCGGCGGGATCGGACCAGACCGTTATAGAGGGGACGATCGTAACTCTAACTGGGACCGGTTCCGACAACGTTGGGATCGTGAACTGGACCTGGACTTTCAACGATGGGAATGGCCAGATCTCGCTTTACGGGCAGGATGTGGTCCATAACTTCTCCATTCCAGGGAACTACACCTTGATCTTGACCGTGCTTGATAATGCCGGGAACTCCGGGTCCTCCACTATGTGGGTCAACGTTTCTGCGATTCCTGAGAAACCAGATGATCCTGTAGAGAAACCAGATAATGATAAAAATACAGGATCGAAGGATGATCCCTCCCTGGGAGATTACTGGTGGATCGCCCTGATCGTTGTCGTGGTCCTGATCCTCTCGGGGATCGGTTTCTTCTTCCTCCGGGGGAGGAAACCGGAGGAAGGGATCCCAGAGGAGACTCCGGCAGATCCGGAGACTCTGGAGGATCCCGAGGGCCCACCCAGAGATGAGGATTCGCCGATCCCGCCCGAGGTGGAAGAGGCGGTCCCTCCCAGTGGTGAGAGGGAAGCTATCTTCGAGGATCCGGATAGATCCTTCCCGGAACAGGACCCTCTCGGAGAGATCTCAGAAGGTTTCCTTGAGACTAAGGTTCCAACTGATTCGTGAAGGAAATTTCTAACCTTCCGTCCATCCCTCGGGATCGGACCTTCTTCTCCTTGAAACGAAGATCGCTATCGTTGACAGGATCGCCAGGGCGATCAATATTATCAGGACAACCAGGAGGATCCACGATCCCTCTCTCACATCCCCCGGATCCACAGGCTCTTCCGGGATCGTATCGATTTCCGTCGATAAAATTTTTTGGTATGTAATTCCCAAGATGATGAAGGATCAGGTCCTTCTTATCTATCAGAGCTTTATACATCCCCTCAAGTGATACTTCATCAGGTAAGTCAAATCCTGAAAAAATGAGATACTCCTTGAAAGAAAGCGGATCCACATTTATGAAGGAGATCCTACCGGCCAGGCTCTCGGAGGCATCCTTGAACATCATTGTAACCGGGGAGCCAAGGACGAAAAAGTGGGATTCATATTTCATGTCGATGAATTCCTTTACCTGGACCTGCCAATCCTCCATGTAATGTACCTCGTCGAAGAATCAATAGGTCCTATCATTTTGAGGGTCTTTGCCTGTAAGCTCTTTGTAGACCGAGACGATATCGCGGAGTTCATCAAGGTCCTTGAGGCAGAGGTCAACCTTGACCAGGACGATCCTTTCTGGTTCCACCCCTTTCTCCAACAACTCTCTGATGTATTGATCAGTAGTTCACCAGTTTTTACATAAGTGATTTGTACACTGGCCCATCGGTACCTTTATATCGGAGGGGCCGCTGCCCCTATGCCTCCTAAAGCGAAAGGGCATAGGCCCCAGGGAAAGCAGAAGTGCATAGGTCCTAATGAATGCTTTGCTCCGGCTCTCAAATCACTTGAGAAATTCATTCCGATCAAAACTCAAGGAAAATGGGACCAGAAACATATTCACACATTATCAATAGGAATAGCATCTCAAAGGATATCGATCCATTCAATTCAAGCTATCCTAAAGAACTGTCCAACAGAAACACCATTCCGCAATCACCTATCCAAGCTGGATATAAACGATCTCGAAAGCATCAATCATGAATTGTTGACAAACAATATACTGGAATATATCCCAAGGAATGTTCCTGTCAGATTGGCTGCGGATGAAACAGATGATCCATTTTATGGAGAGATAACAGAACTCAACATCGAATACGTGATCAAAGGAAAAGTGAAGAAGTCAACAAAGTTCTTCTACAGATACATAACACTATATCTCATCGTTGGTGACTGGAAATTGACACTCTGCATCCTGCCAGTCAAGAAGAAAACACCGAAGCTGGAGTACATCAAGCGCATGCTTCAACTGATAGATAAGTTGGGATTCAACATTGAAGTATTGCTTCTGGACAGGGGTTTCTTCGGTAAAGACACATTCGAGCATCTCGATAATGAGAATATTCCTTATATCATGCCTGTCAAGGTCCATAGTGAGGAGATGAAGGAACTGCTGAAAGGACGCCGTTCCAGATATGCCACATATATCTTGAACAAGACCACAGATCCGTATGAGATGAAAGTGGCAATATCTGTGAAGTATCTGAAAGGAAAATATGGCAAGCACGAGACAAGGAACTATGGATACTTCGTTCACGGTATCGACTGGAAACCAAACAAGGTTGCCTCTGTTTACAGTAGAAGGTTTGGCATTGAATCATCATATCGAATGAGAAACATTGTCAAGCCAAGGACCAGTACGAAGGATCCTACTGTCAGGTATTATTTCGCGCTTGTTTCATTGTTGCTGAAGAACATCTGGGTGTTCATCAGATATCATTCATTTCCTCAATTACGGAGAGGTCCAAGAAGGGTTGATGAGGACAAGTTCAGGTTCGACCAGTTCAGATTGATGATATGGTCTGCATTCTGCAGAAGGTTCGGGTTTGAACGAACAATACCTGTTCATCGGTCCAAAGGATAACAGGTGGTGATTATGGTGCTTGCATACGAAAACCATTTATTGCAGGGAGAAAATTAGTGAAGTACTGATTCAATAGTCCAGAATTCATTGAAGCGGATTGCGAAAGTCACCACACCCACCTTTTTCTCGATGCATGTGGCCCAATATAATATTGAACCCGGAGGGAGCAAGTATAGTATCAGGATCCTAATGAACGGATCTAAAAAGAAGTTCTATGCCAGGGCTCACGATTGGAATCTGATGAAAACTGTTAGTGGGGTTATGGATGTGCTTGAAAAAATGGTGAGGAAAGAAGGAGAGAAGAAACGTGAAAAAGAAAGGGAATCAAGTTGGGATTGATCCTGTTAGTGCCATATACTCACCGAAAGAAGCCAAAAGCGAAGAAGGAACAAGTAAAAACAGAATGAGGAAGATGGTTTGGAAAAGAGCAATAGGAACGTTTCCCAAAGTGGATGAGAATGGAAAGGGAGAAGGACTATGAGATCGTTTCCCAGATCGGACGAAATCAGCCACTCTCAGGACTTTGGAGAGGACATCCACAAGATTCCCCTCGAGGCCTTATTCAAGTCGCTCCAGTCATCACGATCAGGTTTGAGCAGCCAGGAGGCCCAGGAGCGCATCATTACACATGGCCCAAATAAACTTACGGAAAAAAGGGAACGGTCCCTTATTATCAAGTTCCTGTCACAGTTCCATAATTTCTTCTCATACCTGCTCCTATTCGGTGCAATGCTGTCGTTCGTCAGCGAATGGCTTCAGCCCGGTGAAGGATCTATCTTTATCGCTCTTGCCCTGTTGGGTGTTACCATTCTAAACGCAACGTTCACCTTTATTCAGGAACACAAGGCCGAAAAGGCCATGAGATCGTTCAAGAACCTTATGACCGCCCGAGTTGTCGTGTTGCGTGATGGCGCACGCCATCAGATCGATTCTACAGAGCTGGTCCCCGGTGACATCATGCTCCTGTCCGAAGGTGATAAAATTACAGCAGATGCAAGGCTTTTCAAGATCACCGGCCTAAAAGTGAATCACTCCGCACTGACCGGTGAGAGCGAGCCCCTGCTCCGGAGCATCGACGCAACAAGCGACAAGATCCTGTTGAGTCGGAACATGGTATTGAGCGGGACACTAGTCCAATCGGGTTTGGGAAAGGCTCTGGTGGTCAATACCGGAGACCACACCCAGATAGGAAAGATCGCAAAGACCACACATGACATCGTGGTACCGGCGTCCCACATTCAGAAAGAACTCCAATATTTCATCAAGATCATCTCTTACATTGCCATCTTTCTGGGGGTCACGTTCTTTTTACTCGGCATGTTTGTCGTTAAAAACCCCTTTTGGACAAATATAGTGTTCGCTATTGGCATTATCGTGGCCAATGTACCCGAGGGACTGCTCCCAACCGTAACCCTTACCCTGTCCATCGCGGCCCAGCGCATGGCCCGACAAAATGTTCTGGTCAAGAACATCGATTCTATTGAAACATTAGGCAGCGTAACCACCATATGCTGTGACAAGACCGGAACCCTGACTGAGAACATACTGTTCGTACACGGGCTACACATGAATGGACAGTTATACCGCTACAACCGGGCCAAGGGACATCTAACATTGAATGGGCGAACTGTAAAAAGCAATTCAATTCAGGGTCATGACAGGATGAATGAGATCATGATCCTGTGCAATAATAGCCTGTATGTTCAGAACACCCGGGAAAGTTTCGGCGATTCGACCGAGATATGTCTTAAAAAGTACGCTGCATCCTTCATGGAAATTACACGAATCGAAAAGGCTCATCCACGCACACTAGAAATACCCTTCACATCCGAGACGAAATATATGATAACATCGCACCGGTTTGGTGATAATGACCGGGCCCTGCTCAAGGGTGCCCCGGAGATTGTTATAGAAAAATGCACCCATATTTTGATCGATGGCTCACCGATTCCAATAACCGATAACCATCGAAATGCGATCCATGCCGAGAACGACCGGTATGCCGAGCAGGGATTCCGTATTCTTGGGGCAGGGTTCAAACAGGTGCCGCCATCATCTGGCGAAATGGTTCTCGAAAAGCCGGCATACTGCTTTGTGGGTCTGATAATCATGCAGGACCCACCCCGGAAGGAAGTGCCCGAGGCCGTGCGCCTTTGTCACAAGGCCGGGATCAAGATATTCGTTATATCGGGAGACCACGAAAAGACCGTGGAGAGCATAGCCCGTCAGGTGGGTATACTTTCATCTCAAAAACCATTCAAAGTCCGTGGGGATGAACTCCAAACGTACGATGATGACGCACTGCTAGACATCGTTCGAAAGAATGAGGTCATCTTTGCCCGCGTACTGCCCAAGGACAAGCTCAGGATCGTATCCGCCCTCAAGGATATTGGCCAGATCGTGGCGGTCACGGGAGATGGTGTCAATGACGCCCCAGCCCTGCGAAAGGCCGATGTTGGCATTGCCATGGGCAAGTCGGGAACGGAAGTGGCCAAGGAGGCCGCCGACATTATATTACTAGACGATAATTTCTCCTCCATAGTACATGCCATCAAATCCGGACGTACGGTGTATGATAACATCAAGAGTTTCATTCTGTATATTTTAACTAGTAACACGCCCGAGATCGTCCCGTTCCTGTTCTTTGTGCTATTCGCATGGCCTCTGGCGCTGCCCGTACTGCTCATTCTGTGTATAGACCTTGGGACCGATATGCTACCGGCTATCGGCTTGGGCATGGAATCCGCATCACCGGATATAATGGACCTGAAACCGCGTGACCCGAAACGGAAGATCGTGAACTGGAAGATGATCGCACGGTCATACGGGTTTATCGGCCCTCTTCAGACGACATTCGCCTATTTCGTCTTCTTCTACATCCTGTTCGGTGGTGGCTGGACCTGGGGCAATGACATTGCTATCACCAGCGGCCTTTACATGAGTGCAGTAACCGGATTCTTTGGTACTGTGGTCATCACCCAGGCATTCAATGTATTCGCCTGCAGGACGAGCCGGGCGTCGGTATTTTCTAAGGGGGTTCTTTCAAACTGGTTTATACTGGTTGGAATCACTTCTGAAATACTCCTGCTCCTGATGTTCTCCTATGTGCCCATTTTCGAAACCATACTGGGTACCAGATCGTTTCCGGCTCAGTACTTCCTGTGGATGATCGGGTTCGGTGCAGTCATTCTTGGATGCGAGGAGCTTCGTAAGTTGATATTCAGGCGGTTCGAATGGTTCGGACTGGACTGAAAAGGAGATCCCAAGACAACATATCCCAAACCCTCTAATTACATTATTTTCTTCTTACCCCCCATAATTGAAGAACATCTATCAACTCTACGGCATGTTTTGCCTTGATTTCTTTTCACTTGACTCGGATAATTCGCGGCTGTGAGGGTAGTTCTTTGCATTTCGCTTGAACCAAATTGTAAGAAATATTATCATAAAACCAGAAATGATCATTAAAATTACCAATATCTCCCCCAAAGAGGAATTTATTTTCGATATATTTATAAAGAAATTCAAGGGTATTTACTAGAACCCGAAAAAATTTCCGACTTCTGCATCGTTTAGGAAAAATTCGTTTTCGGTTTGATTGGATTTGTTTATATAGAGAGGTGATCCAGATGCCAACTAGTAAGTATAAGAAGAGGTACAAACACACTCCCGAGGAAGTAAAGGTTCCTGTTCAAATTCTCCGGGAGTACGGCATACAACGTTCTACAAAATCTCCTGAAGAAAGCAGGAATCCATAAGCATTTCCTATTCCATGCTCTCAGGAGGACCTATATTCGTTTTTCGAAGCGATTAGGGAGAGACACAAGGTTCGTAATAGATCAGACCGGAGACTCAGCGAGAGTGATCTAAGAGGAATACAAAGGTTATTCTGTTGAAGAGATGGTTGAGATCATGGAGAGAGATAACATATAGAGGGGGGCAAGAGTGACATATACATTTTTGACCTGATTTTTTTCCACTTTGTGGTTTTTTTCGGAAATGGTCTGTAACAAATTATTCAATCTCAAAATTAGATTTTTCAAGTATTTTTTAAGATTATGATTCAGGGTGAGTAAAAAAGTGGGTATTTAAGCGATTTCCGATTTGTACAGAATCTGTACACTAATCGGAAACGGAATATGTTTCCCTGTATGAAAATCGGTTTTTTAGCGATTTTCAGATGAATCAAAATAATTAGTCTAGACCCTCTTAAACTTTCCTATTCCGGGGAGGAAGACGATCATTGTGGTGAAAGTATTGATAGATATAAATGGACATATATGAAAAGAATTTTGATAAGAAACCTTGTGTGATAATCTCTTCAATATGTATTACATTTTCATATGAATTGCATCTAATATTGAAATATTTTGTTATAGCTACGGCATATTTGGATAATCCCATTAATAGTTATGCCGCTATTTCAGGGAGATGAAAAAATGACACCAAATATCAGAAAAAGGGATGAAACCATGGAACCTTTTAGACGTGGGAAGATCGAGAGGTCTATTAGAGATTCGGGGGCATCATCAGCTATCTCGAAAGATATCGCAAAATCCATCGAGGCAAAAGAAGGAATGACAACAAATGAAATCAGAAAGGCTGTATCCATGAAGCTCCGTCCTCTGGATACCAAAGCTGCTGATACCTATGATAAACAGAGAAGACTTTCGATACACCAGTCTAATGATTTGAGTTCTGGGAAGATCCTTCTCGATAATACCACTTTAACAGATCTTCAACTGAAACCGGGGGATCAACTCAGCGTTGTCTTGTCAACGATCAAGACATTCGAGGTAGGCCATTCTGAAAAGAGCGAACTCGGGGCATTTATCAATAACAATGATATTAAATCTTCGTATTTCAACGAGGGACAAAAGATCATCGTAAGGCGAGTTTGAAGGAATGATCAAAGACAAACTAAAAAAGACCCCTAATTATTTTGGGGTCCATTTTTTTTCTGAAGTTCATTAGCGTTAATCCCTCACGCTAAAATGTGACAGATGTCAAAAGTCTGCACAGATCTCAACCCCATTGATTTGTATTATCTCTGTATATAACTTGCATCCAATTTTGAAATTTGCTTTAGTAGTCTTTGAGCATAGGATGGTTTCAGAAAAGGATATTATTCTTTTATATAGACCATGGAGGAAAAAAAATGCAATTTGTAAAACACTATAGGGACTTGAACACAGATCTGAATGCAGTATATGATGGAATGAAAAAGGAATTACAGGCACAAAAGGATCTGGATATTGTGAACGAACTTGAGGGTGATAATGATGGAACTGCTTTCAAGACTATTGTAGCTGTAAGAAAAAATGTTCCAAGAGCATTTGTAGGAGCACTTAGGGAAGTAACGTTCACAATTACGGGAGGGAAAAACGACTATGTTATTGAGGTTCATACAGGATCCTGGTTCAATAATATGATCGGACCGGCCGCAGGTGGAGCATTAGCGGGAAGCGTCGTGCCCGTGATCGGGACTGCCATCGGAGCAGCTGCTGGTGCCGGAACGAGTACTTTACTTGGGTTCAATTATCAAAGAACTCTCCAAAATGAAGTTAGAAATTTGGTGGAAAAGAACAGTCAGAATAAATTAAGTATCCACAATGTGAACCACTACTGAAAATAATATGTGATCAATGTGTTAAAATGGAGATGGAATCACCTTCTCCATTCTTTTTTTATTTTGGGATTCATTTAGCAATAATTACCATTACCCAGCCAATATTAAACTTTAACGTTAAAGATCTGTTTTTTCACAACATTTTCCTTTCGTATTAGAGACTATTGGCGAGGCCCTTATGTCTCTTGGCTGTTTTCTAACCTCCGGCTGGGGTTTTGTGTTTTCCTTTAAAGGCCTACCTGGACCTTCTACGAAACGTACAACCCCAGGTGAGTGTGGAAGTGCACGCATTCACACGATATGGGTCACACAAATCCTTGTTTTTGTGGCTGGGATTTTGTGCTTCCATGGATTTGCGAAGAAGTGCGCACACTCACCACACAGGGGCATAGGACCTCAGCCACTATAAAAATTTGGAGGTACTATGAATGTGTTTTATCTTCGTAGGGATAGATGTATCGAAGAACAAATTCGATATATGTATCAAGGATGAGAACGGCGAGAAACTGTTGAAAGCTAGAACATACCAACAGAAAAAACGTGATATGGATCGATTGATAACAGATATCAGATCGTTGTCAGATAAATGTACACCATTGCTGGCAATGGAATCTACTGGTGTATACCACAGAAATCTGTTCCATTATCTGATAGACAAGGGATTCAAGGTAAGATTGTATAATCCCATTGAGATCTGTTATCTCAGGCAGAGAAGGATCAGAAAAACTAAGACGGACAAAGTTGACGCGGAAGTGATAGCTGATGCAGTAAGGCTGGATCATATTGAGAACAATCTCAAGTTCAACAATGATCCGGATAAGCTCGAACTGAAGGAATATGCAACATCATATCATCGAATTGTGGAGAAGATCTCAGTTCTAAAATTGGAGCTGAGGACAGCATTGTCCATTCTGTGTCCAGGATATGATGAGGTCTTCGATAATATCACTTCGGCCACATCCATCCAGATACTGAGAAAGGCAATCAAGCATACGAAGTTGTTCGATATCAGTGAGTCTGAGCTGGAACGTATATTCGTTGACAACAACAACAGGAAACATACCAGACAGACCAAGATCAATGATGTTCTTGAATCCTTCAGTAACTCAACCTGTCCAACGCATTACAAGAAACCTCTTGTGATGAATGTCAAGCATATTCTCGGTCAATATGAGATCCTGCTTGAACAGAGGAAACAGGTTGAGAAGAACATCAAAAGAGCAATCGATCGTATGAAACCGTATGCTATGACCATCCCTGGTATTGGCTATGTCACCGGAGCAACGATACTCGGCATGCTTGGTGATATCAATAGGTTCGACCCATTATGAAAGATTTTGCTATGGTGTATTTTTTTTCAGTGGTATCTTTGTTGGCAAATAGCATATGGATATAATTTCGGGATCGTTCATTCTCTCAATGACGGAAAGGTCCGAGGAAAATTGATGATAATTAATTTATGTTGGAACAATTCAGACTCATGATGTGGTCTGCATCCTGATGAAGGTTCGGAATTGATTGAATAATACCTTTTCAAAGTTTCAAAGAATAACTGGTGGTTATTATGACGCTTGTATTCGAAAATCATAAACTGAAAGGAGGAAATTGGTGAAGTACTGATTGATAGACAAGAGTGGATTTCCCGGACCTTCTCACACCGGAGATGCAGATGATCCTTTCGAGTTCCGTTCTCTCTTCGATCCTTTTGATATACTTTCTTCGGATGATCCCATGGTCCGCATCCTTTACCGATCCTTTTATCCACCAGTAGTTTATGTTTATAAATGGACCATGAGGTTCTCCCGGTTCATGCAAACACAATAAGCAAAGAACCATATTACTATGCGGTTCTTATTTGAGTCCCTATGAATTGTCCGGACTTGGCCTGGTTCGCTCGATCAGAATTTACCCTGCCTTACCTTTCCATCGGGGAATACCGTGAATGCGGAACCGCATCCCGGGCGGGGGCACTTGTAGACCCTGCTGCGGGCCCCGATCTCGATCCTGATCTTCCCCCCGCAAACGGGGCAGTCGATGACCTTCTTCGTCAGGTTATCAGTCAACTTGCCACCTTCCTTTCGCTGGGGTGATTCCTTATCGGTAATAAACCACTTTCTCCTGAAGTTTGCGGGAGCGGTCTTTCAGGATACGTGACGGAACAGTGTGTTCCGTTCAGGCGACGGTCCCGAAATGGAACCACTTCTTGTTCACCCTCTCCCATGCTTCGACGGCTACGAGACCGAAGATAGAGACGACGAGTATCTCACCCCAATCAAGCACCCCGAGGGAAGCCGTTCCGAAGACGTTCTGAAGGAACGGGACGTAGATTATCGGAAGCATCAGTAATACTGCAAGGGCGATGGCACCCAGCAGTTTCTTGTTAGAGAACCAACCGATCTCGGCCATCGTATGTGTTGTGGAACGGGAGGCGATGGCCGTCCACATCTGGAAGAATACCATGGTGGTGAGTGCAACGGTCCTTGCAAGGGTCACGCTCTTACCGACATAGTCCAGATTGTACCAGAACACGGCAAGTGTTCCTATCGTTATGATCCCCGCCGAGACCATGATCGAGACCATCATGTCCCTGGTGATGGCGGATTCCTTGGGGTCCCTGGGTTTTCTCTTCATGATCCCTGGCTCCTTTGGCTCCGTGACGAGAGCAAGGGCCGGGAACGAATCCGTTACCAGGTTCATCCATAGTATCTGAAGTGCGATAAGCGGGAGGGGAAGCCCGATGATGATGGCAACGAGCATCAACATGACCTCTCCCATGTTGCAGGAAAGCAGGAACTGAATGACCTTCCTGATGTTGTCGTAGATGGAGCGCCCCTCCTCCACCGCCGCAACGATCGAGGCGAAGTTGTCATCGGTGATGATCATGTCCGAGGCTTCCTTGGAGACATCGGTCCCGGTTATTCCCATTGCAACTCCGATGTCGGACATCTTCAGGGCCGGAGCATCGTTCACCCCGTCCCCCGTCATTGCCACTATCTCTCCCATTGCTTTGAGACCCTTCACTATCCTTACCTTGTGCTCCGGGGAGGCCCGGGCGAAGACGGAGACCCTCGATATTGTATCGATGAACTCCTCATCGCTCATATCATCGAGCTCGCGGCAGTTTATTGCTTCCGAGTCCCTCTTGATGAGACCGATCTCCTTTCCGATGGCGGTAGCCGTCAGTTTGTGGTCTCCCGTTATCATTATCGCCCTGATGCCAGCTCTTCTGGCAGTCTTTACGGCGTCCTTTGCTTCTTTACGCATCTTGTCCTTTATGCCGACGATCCCGAGGAAGACCATCCCCTCTTCCATCCTGCCTTCCGGACTGTAGGCGAATCCGAGGGTTCGATATCCCTTACTTGCAAGGGAGGTTGTAAGCTCGTGTATCTCCTCTCTTCTGGCGTCATTGAGTTGAACACTATCTTTTCCGGAAAGCTCCCTGTCGCAGACCTTCAGGATCGATTCCGGGGCCCCCTTGGTGAATCCGATCGATCTCCCCTTGATATCGTGAAGCGTCGACATCATCTTCCTGTTTGCATCGAAGGGTAGCTCATCCTCCCTTGGATCGGTGTCCCTCTGCTTCTTCTGATCATATCCGGCTTTCTCCGCCATCACTATCAGGGCACCTTCGGTGGTGTCACCGAGCACCTTCCTCCCGTTCTCTCCCTTTTCCATCGTGGCATCCGAGCAGAGAAGCGATGCGAGCATGATCTTATCGAAGCCTTTGCCCGCTTTGGAGGGATCTATTCTCTTCCCCTTGACCTTGAAATCGCCCTCGGGTTCGTAACCCGCACCGCCGATGTCGATCCTCTTATCCCCGATATAGAGGACATCCGCCGTCATGGTGCCGGTGGTCAACGTCCCCGTCTTGTCGGTGCATATCACGGTGGCGCTTCCGAGGGTCTCGACAACGGGAAGCTTCCGGATGATCACATTCCTGGCCGCCATGGTCTTCAACCCGACGGCAAGGGCGATGGTCACTACAGCCGGAAGTCCTTCGGGGATGGCCGCAACGGCAAGGGAGACAGCTGTCTCGAAGAGCTCCACCACCACTTCAAATGAAAGATGGTCCCATTCTCTCCATATCTCGAGACCGAGCATGACGACGCAGATGAAGAGGACAAGCCCTCCGAGAGCCTTTCCCAGCTTTCTGAGCCTCTTCTGAAGAGGGGTATCGATCCTTTTTACCTCCTGGATCATGCCGGCGATCTTCCCTATCTCCGAGTTCATTCCGGTGCCGGTGACGACAGCGACCCCTCTGCCTGTCTCCACATTGGTGGTCATGAAGACCATGTTCTTCCTCTCGGCCAGGGGGACATCGCCTTTCAAAACCTTCGAGGATTTCTCCACCGCCATGCTCTCCCCGGTAAGGGCGGCCTCGTTGACCTTGAGAGCATGGTCCTCGATCAGCCTGGCATCGGCCGGGGCCCTCATTCCGCTCTCGATGATTATGATGTCACCGGGGACCAGTTCGGAAGCGGGGACCTCCTGCCTCTTCCCATTTCTCAGCACCGTCGCTTTCGGAGCCGACATCTTCTTCAGCTTCTCTATGGCATCTTCCGCCTTCTCCTCCTGTATATATCCTATAACGGCATTGATCAGTACAATTGCGGTTATCACGATCCAGTCTATTCCGGTGGGATCGATGATTGCGGTTATGACCGCTGCGATGAGGAGGACTATTACCAGGACATCCGTGAACTGCCTGAGGAACTTCATCCACCTGGGGATCTTCTTGCCCTCCTTGAGCTGGTTCGGGCCGTATCTCTCCCTCTTGGACAGTACCTGATCACTGCTCAGACCCTCCTTATTGGAATCAAGAAATGATAGAACCTTCTCACCCTTTTCCAGATGAGGGGCCCCGATGTCGTCAGGCATCGGACCATGAATGTAGTGACCATTAATAATTTTGAGGGGTCACTCCTCCCACCGGACACCGGTCTCTTTTTTCCTTGCGACGTAGAACATCAGGGCAAGCAATGCGGCGACGATAACGAAGATAACTATCACGACAAATATCACGGGGAGATGGGAGCCCTCATCCTCTCCCTCATCGATCTTGACAATGACCAGATTTCCCATATCGTATATTTCCCCCGCACCCACATCGAAATCGAACATTCCCGTCTCGTATCCGGGTTTTGAGACCTCGATCCGACCGGGGCCCATATCCACCTTCAAGATGAATTCACCATGATCATCCGTGACCCTGTTCATATCCGCAGAGCAATACACTGAAGCTCCCTCTATTGGGTTTCCGTTCTCATCGACGATCCTCCCTGTTATGGTCCCTTTCATAGTTGTGGTGAAGCTCCAGGAATGTAGGACGGGATTCCCGGCAAGGTCCCTGCCGGCAACCTCGATGCCCACCATGGTTCCTGGAGCAAGCATGGGAAGGGAGAATGTCAGGTTCCTTCCGGATACGAGCCTGACATCCTCAACATACAGAGCGCATCTGATATCGATGCTTTCAGGATCCATTTCCTCGCTGAAAAAGACCCATCCGTATACATGGGTTTGAACATTATCCCCCTTCGGGTAATGAGATATCACCACTGGTGGTACCCAGTCCAGGGTGAATGTGACGCTGTCCTCGGCATACTTCCCGGAAATGTCCACCGCCCTCACCCTTGCGGTATGGGTTCCGTAAGGCAACTCAGCCCTAACGAAGAAATGAGCGCTTCCAACATCGATCCATTCTCCGCCATCTATGGAGATCAGATACTCGACAAGGCTGCCGTCACCATCTGTTCCGTTCCAGGTTATGTTCACTCCGGGCCCCTTCAGATATGAATTGTTCCGGGGCTCCAGGATCTCCACCGTGGGGACCTCCAGGTCCACCAGGAAATCGATTCTCGTGATATTGTAGTTCCCCGCCCTGTCGTAGGCTGTCAGAATGAGCAGGTGCTCACCCGGTTCAAGGTCACCGATCAGAGTATTCCCCCAGGTCGCACCCATCTCCCACTGGAGGCCATCCACATCGACGACCACTTTGTCGATCCCGGACAGTATGTCCGTCGCCGTCCAGTTGGCTATAAGAACAGGTGAATCAATGACATCTCCATCCTTCGGGGCCCGCGCGGTCAATTCGGGTTCTTCCCGATCCCTGATGAAGTTGAGTGTATCGTAGCGGAAATTGCCCAGTTCGTCGAAGGCCCTGAAATCGATGCTGTGATATCCGTCGCTCCCGACAGGGATCTGGTGATCGCTCCTGTATATCCCCGGATAATCCAGCTCATTCCAGGGGCCCCCGTCGAGGGAGTACTCGAGCTTGTTGATTTTGGAATAGGCATCCTTGAGACGCACCTCCACCTCGATCTCCTCCCGGTTGGTGAACTGTCTCGAGGGTCCGAGCAGCGAGACGTTGAGGTCCGGGCCCGTGTAATCGATGTAGAAGCTCACCTCGGCTTCGAAGGTATTATGGTATCTATCATAGCTCTGAAGCTGAATGTTTCTCAACCCCTGTAAAAGCCCGTAATATGTGTACTCCGTCCTGTTGCCGATATTGACCCAGCTGTAATCATCCAGTTTCAGCTTTGTTGTCACCTCGTTTGTATCGGTGATATTGATCCTGACATTGACATACGACGTGTTGATCCCCTGTCCCTGAAGCGGAGAGAGTATCTCCACCCTGGGGGCCAAAATATCAACATCGACATAGACGATATTCGATCTGTAGCTCTCCCCCTGGAAGTTGTAGGCTGTCACACAATAGTAGTATCTTCCCTCCTCCTTGTCCGTGATATCGGTGTAGGTGGGAGCATCTATGTATTCTATAGCATCTATCAACACCATGTTGTCAGGCGATGTTCCTCTGTAGATGTGGAAGTAGCACTTTCCGTAATCCACATCTCCCGTGAACCAGGGGTATGTCCACCATAGATTGATATTGGGACTTCCAAGACTGTTGTGGGCTTTCAGCTCCCTGGGTCTCGACGGATGCCTGTTGGGCATGGGAAAATGATCTTTAGCTGTGGAGCCAAGTTCGGACCGATCTATCTTGTATGGATTGTCGGGGATGCCATCGTAGTTGCTGTCCACGGGTTCGTGCTCGTCCCAGTAGTTGCCCTTTCCCCCCGATGTGTTCCAGACATTGTTCCCGTGCTGGTCGAATGCTTGCGAGCTTCCTTCCTGCGGTTGAAAAACGGGCTCCTGCCTGTTGTTGACGAAGCTGTTGTTGTGGATGAGATAAACATCGTGAAGATAGGTCCTCACATCAAGTCCATAATCGTCGCAGTTCATGAAGAGATTGTTCGCAACCGGTGAAATGTATTTGTTCTCATACCCGTAATTGTGTAGCTGGGCCCCGTAGGTGCATCTGACGAACTCGTTGTGTGAGAGATGGATGTCTGTGGAATACTGCATTTTCAAACCGTATACATCATCTATGAAGGTGCATGCCTCGATGAGAATATACTTGCAGTTGTATCCGAGGATACCGGCATAGGTGTCGGACAGTTCCATATCAATTATCTTGAGGAAACTCACATCGAACAGGAGTATCTGCCCGTATTCACCTTCGAGGATATCCTCACCCAAATTTACATCCTGAAGGAACAGGAGGGGTTTGCCGTCGACGGTGTTGTTATCGGGGATGTTGAAGTTCCTACCCATCCCCCGGTAATCAATGAAAAGCCCTCCCTTGGTAAATGTGTTATTTGTCATGATGAGTTCAAAAACATCCCTCTCGTAGATTCCCCCGCCGGCTCGATCTATTACGTTATTGCGGATAATGTGTGTTCCTCCTCCTCCATTTATGAAACTGATAGCATCATCATGGCATCTGGATATACTGTTCCAGCAGACATTGATCCTGTTGTTGGCCTCTCCAGAGATCCCCTTTCCTTCCATGTCTGTTATCGTATTGTCGTTTATGATGTGGTCGTTGACCTCCTCGATCCGGATGCCGTTATTGGAATTCTTCAACACATTGTGTGTTATTGATACATACCAGCATGAATACACCGAGATGCAGGTTCCGCCGCAATTCGATATTGTGTTGTAACTCACCTTCGAATTATTTCTCCCATCTCCCGCATCCCATTTGATGGATATGCCCATGTCAGATATCCCAGAGATGGTATTGTAACAGATCCCGAACTCCGGGGCACTTTCCACCTCGATCCCAAATTCAGCATCGAAGATCTCATTATCGTGTATGTTGCTTCTCCAACCTGTGTAGACGTACACCCCCTTGAAACATTGTCCAATCCTGGAGTCCTTCACCGTCAATCCGTCGGTCCTGATGGAGACAAGTCCGTACTCCTGGCCGAGAAGTGTGCAGTTATCAATCGCAAGGCGGTTGCATCTGTATGCTTGAATACCGGCTGTAGCGTTGTTGATGGTGAGATCCGAAACTTTGGCATTACGTACCGATCTGAGAATAAGCTGGCCAATATCTGAGGGTACCTTTATACCGGCCATATCCACACTCTCGATCTTCAGAACCCTTTTTCCGTTGACAGAGTTGTTCTGCGGAATATCCGAAAAGAAACCTCTGTATTGATCCTCAAGGTAGATCCCGCAACCCCACATGATGTTGTTGTAAATTCTGCATTCATCACCCACCACGATCCCGTACTTGTTGGTGAGGTTGGACCAGATGGTATTGTTCTCAATCAGGGCCATCTCGTCTATCTCAATTCCGGTATAATCTGCAGATATCTTGTTTTCCTTGATGATCCCGTAATAACCCGAATAGACGTAGATCCCGTATTCCACTGATGACATGGTATTGAATGTCAATACCGGGTCATCACCACCTGAAATGAGGATACCATATTCCGAGAGGTGCATCTTGTTATCTTTGATCCGGAGATCGTTGACGTTTTCCGTGAGGATACAATAAGTCAGATTTTTCAGATCACAATCCCGGACCGAAATTAGGTTTCCATACTTGCCCCTGATGCCGTAGGAGCCGTTCGTTATCCTGGAATCCGAGATGTTGATGTGATTGCAATCATATAGGCCGATCGCATCCGTTGCCCTGTCCAGATCGAGTCCCGTCAGATCGAGATTGGTCACCTGGGAGAGATAGACCTGTCCGGGGTCCACTCCTATGCTCTTTCCCTTCATATCGGTGTTGTTAAGGAAATAGAAAGGTTTGCCGTTCACGGTGTTGTTCTGAGATATTGGAAGAAAAGCCCTCATGGTTTTATATCCCAACCCGCCTCCAGTCATGTTGTTATTGTAGATCTCCACTGAGGTCTGAGACAGCTCGATGGCGCATTCGGTCACTTCGATGGTATTGTTGACTATGACAAAATCTCTTCCTTCCTGTCTGATACCGATTCCGCAGTTCTTGATCGTGTTGTTCGAGACCACCTTGAAGTCCGATCCCAACTCCATCGCTACAGGGGCCCCGATGAACGTATTGTCCTCCACCCTTCCATATGGCCCATTAGCTGCCAGAACCGGTTGCCCAGGGGTCAAATCACCCCGTGTAAATCCATGTATCATATTTCCTCTGATCCTTATCCATTCGACGGACCAGCTACCGAGGTACAGACTGGAATTCTTGAACTCATTTTCCGTTACATTGATGTGATGTGTGGTGGATTGCTTGATATAAAATCCATAGGGGCAGTCCAGGAAATATGATCCGTTGACATCTGAATAGGTGGACCTGTCAAAGTAGACTCCATATGGATTTCCAAAGAAACTGCAGTTCAGGATGTCAACATTGTCCGAGGCGAACACCGAAGCCCCTTTACCTTCGATATTGATGAAGAGGTCCCCGATGATCCTGACCCTGTCACAATAGTAGAGATCGAGTCCCTTGCTCTGGCATCTGTAAGAGTTGTCCGAAAAGAGGGCCCTTTCCACTGCCTGTACCAGGACTCCATATTGGAATCCTTTTATTGTTATCTTTGAAAAATTCAGATCATAGACATGGTTCAGGTACACACCTGCGAAATTCCCGGATCCGAGGAGTGTGCAGTTCGAAATATCGATGTTCCAACCCACTTCAAAATACAGGGCATAATCGATTCCGGGCATTATTGTAAGATTCACCACGCATCCTTCAACACTAATATTGCTGATCTCATGAAAGTGGATCATGGTGCCATTGAAGGTGCAGTTGTCCAGGACTACATGTTTCGTCGTGTTCCCGATGTATATGGCCGTTCTGTACAAGGGCCCGAATTCCATATTCTCTATTCTGTAAGGATCCCCCTCGGAACCGTCGCCGGGCCATCCCTTGAGAACTGCCATGGCGTCGAGTTCAACATCATTATCCACATGGATCGGAGCGGTATGATCGATCGGCGGGCAGGGTAATGATACCGGTCGAGGTGTCCGGGATACCGGTTCCGAACTTACATTCGCAAGATGAATGGACAGAAGCATAATAACCAGGATCGGGCCCCAGGATCTCATCTTTCTTCACCCAATTTGCCTTCTCCGACCTGAATATAAGATGTATCCGGTACAATAATTGGTCGGTCACATATGAATCTGAAAGGGGGAAATTGAACAGATTTTCAAAACTCTTTAATAAAAAGTGGTCCAATTCCATATTCAAGAGGGGGCCCGAAGAGTTCTATTCAAGACCTGCCCCTGACAAGGAAGGAGGCAAATGAGGAGGTTCTCCAGCATCGACTTCATGCGGGGGTTCGCAATCTGGATGATGGTCATCTTCCACGTCATAATGAGATGGTACGATCACGACGGGGTGGGGGACGGGGAGTTCGAAGGGGCCCCCGCTGCGGTTCTGGCTATCTTCGTGCTGATACTCTACTTCACCGCCTGGGCGGGTTTCTTTCTACTTGTAAGCTCCATCGGGAACATGATCTCGATGTACAGGAACCTCGAGAGGGGAAAGTCATGGAAGAAGGTGATGATGTTCCAGGTCGTGGGGGGCCTCCTCCTTCTCGGCGCAGCCGTCCTCGTCGAATCCACAATAGGTTATCATGCTTATGCAGGCGAGCTCGTCATGGGGCGCCCCGAGAAATGGCACATGATACTATGGCGCGGATACCACATGGAGACGATACACACCATAGCTCTCTGCGTCATCGTCAACGGGATAGTACAGGGTCTACTTGCCAGAAATGGAGGGCATAGGAAAGTCAAGAGGAACATCCAGGTCTACGCTCTGCTTGCGGGTCTGTCCATCGCATTCACGGGCCCGGTATACAAGGTGCTGAGAATGATCGTTCCGGGTTATCCGAATGCAACATGGGAATCGAGTCTCGCAGGCAAGCTCGATGTCCAGTATGCCGTCCTGGGCGAGTCCAGTATAGGGGACATCATACTCAGAGGGGTCATGTTCCCCTTCGGTGGCAATCCCGAGCCTCTTTTCCCCTATCTGGCACTCAGCTTCATAGGGTCGATCATTGGCATATACCTCTGCCAAAGAAGATGTCCGCGTAAGATGCCCCGAAACGGCATCATCATCGCCCTTTCAACAGCTTTCGTGGGCCTGGCAGGAACGATCATCGTTCTCCTTCTCGGTCAGGCAGATCCGGAACAGTTGATCGACAATTTCTTCCAGATACCGGGACTCTATCCTGGATTGTGGCTCTGGTGGTTCCTGTTCCTCGTGGGGGGACAGCTTGCGCTTGTTCTCCTCATTATTAGGCTTGTCGAGTTCAGGGGAAGGGGCAGGTCATTCGGGAGAAAGACGCTTGCCTGGAGGAGGTATGGCTATGTTGCATTTACGATCTATACATACCAGTTCATAGACGTGGTCCCGAGGCTGCTTTATCAGCTGTTTCCTGACCTGTCCAGGATCTGGCCGTACCCCGAAAGGATGGATTGGCTCCCGGTTCTCGTCCTCATCCCCACGACTCTTCTTCTCTGGGAGGTCGTGCTCCGTCTCTGGGAGAAGATAGAATATGCCGGGGGAATGGAGTGGTGCCTTGCAAAGATCACGGAAAGACTTCTTCCGGGCAGAAGGGATTTCACAAAGGGGAAGAAGAGATGGTGGCAGGCGGCGAGGCTCGATGCAAGGGAATACCTGTACAAACCGGAATGGCTTGACATCGTGAAGAGGTCCGAGATGGATCGGGAGGGGAAGGAGGATTCGAAACTTTCCCTGATCCTTGCCATTTCCGGGGTTATGTTCTTCCCTCTGGCCTTCCTCGGGATCGCCATCAGCAGAGCCGCGAGAAGAGATGAGGGAAAGAACGGTCTGAATACCGTTGCGTTCTATCTGTCCGTTGGTTCCCTGATGATCTACACAATACTCTGGGCCCTCCTCTTTTTGATACCATTACCGGAGATATAGTGCGATCTGTGAAGAAAGGCAAATTCTCACCGGTACATGGAACCGAAATAGACAGTTGTGTCCCCCAACATGACACTCCTGGGGGAGGTCAGTTCGGGGCCGACATCGGCCCCTTTGATCTCCTTCCCCTGGAAAGTGGGAAGCATCACCTGCACTAAAATGTCCGCCAGCCTCCTCTCCACGAGGAACCTTGCCACATCGTTGGTCCCCTCGGTGATGAGAGAATCTATTTCGAGCTTCTGGAAAAGCTCCAGGAAGGCATTCACGGAAAGTTCTCCCTTTCCATTCGAGATATCGAAGGCATTCAATCCTTTGCTCTTCAGCAGGTCAAGCCTCCCCCTTGAAATTCCTCCCGCGTGAAGAAAGATAAGATCCAGCTCATCGTGAACGTTTTTTGAGGTGGAAAGGCTCACCACTCCTTCGGGATCGTATACAAGTACCGTCCTTATCGGTCCGATCATGTCCTTGAACCCCCTGAATATCTCCATGTCCTCCGGGCCGAGAAGGAGCACGTCGTGGAGGTTTGCGATCCTCTCTTTAAGGATCTTCACACCCCGCTCTCTCTCACCCGCTTCAGGTCTGTCAAGGTCCGGATATCTGCCGTTGAGTGTTCTGATGTTTATCACGGTTGTAAGGGGGATTCCCTCCTTCTGGTCCTTTGTTCTCCGGATGAACCTTATCACATCATCGATCTCGGGAAGGAAGGGGTGGAGTTCGGATGTATCGAGGATATGACCCATCCGTTCCACCTTCGTGGTCAGGTACTTCAGGTTCTCGATATTGACCTTTGGCTCGATCGGAACCCTGTCCGTTATGGACACCCCGAGCTTTTCGAGCTTCTTCACCTTGTCCGGATTGTTGGAAAGAAGTCTTATGGAGCCGACACCGAGCATCTCGAGCATTCGCGCAGCGACGTCGTAATCCCTTTCCTCTGCCCTGTGCCCAAGCTCTATATTCGCATCCACGGTGTCGAGTCCCCGGTCCTGGAGATTGTATGTCTTGAGCTTTTCTTTGAGGCCTATACCCCTGCCCTCCTGCCTGAGGTACAGGATCATTCCCATCTCCTCTTCCTCTATCATCCTCATTGCATGGTGAAGCTGGGGTCCGCAGTCGCATCGAAGAGATCCGAAGAGGTCACCTGTCATGCATTCCGAATGGACCCTGGTCAGGACGTTGTCGGCACCGTATACGTCCCCTTTCACGAGAGCGATGTGTTCTTTTTTATGCGAATCCGTGAACAGGTGGATGAAAAAGCTCCCGTCAGCCGTTGGCAGTCTCGTGACAACGTTATGTACAACGAGCTCGTGGTCCAATGCAGACTCGTCGTATACGCAGGTGGGGTCCGTCTGGCAGGCTTTCATCAAGGCCTCGATCTCGGCTGGCGGCATCGATCTCACACCTTTGCATCCCTGTCATGGGTCTTACATCGGGGGGCCCGAAAGCCAATTTACTGACAGGGATAGGGAAAGTAAAGTCGCTTTTAAAATATAATGAATCCCTAATAATTCAGAGTCCCTACCAGAAATGCCCGATATTCCGCTGGATCCGGGATCCACCCACCTTCATCATGGTGACGATGATGATCCTGGTTTACCTTACAAGTTCTCAACCCCCACACCCGGGGTAGGAGATGTACCGACCAAGGGTCGTATGGGATATTTCACCATCATGCTCTGCAGGATCGATATCAATTCATAACACTTTCATTTGCACAATGTTATCAAATTTTCAGGAACCTTGCATTGACCGCAACGATCACGGTGCTCAGGGACATGAGTCCAGCTCCTACAGCTGGTGAGATCACAATACCCACACCGAACAATACACCTGCCGCAAGCGGGATCGCCACAAGATTGTAACCGGTCGCCCTGAACAGGTTCTGTATCATCTTCTTGTATGTGGCTTCCCCGAACGATATCAGAGCGACGATGTCCCATGGATTGCTATTGACAAGAATAATGTCAGCAGTCTCGGCTGCCACATCGGTTCCTGAACCCACAGCAATACCAATATCCGCTTGAGGCAATGCGGGAGCATCGTTCATACCATCACCCGTCATCGCAACGAATTCTCCTTTCTTCTGGAGTTCCCTGATCTTCTCCTGTTTTTCATGGGGAAGAACCTCAGCAAAATACCCATCCAACTGAGACTCTCCGACACCTCCCTGGCAATTCTCTCGTTATCTCCGTTAGCATCCAGCATTTCTTTCCATTCTTCCGAAGCATCCTGACCGCCTCGAAAGACTCTTCCCGGATCCGGTCCCCGAGAGATATCTTCCCTATTAGTTCATCATTTTTCAGGATATAAACTTCTGTGCTTATACCTCCGGTACCTTTCTTTGTTGCATCCTCGATCCCGTTTCTTTTCAGATATTTCCTGCTTACAAGTTTGTATTCCTCACCCCCGTACTTTGCCGACACCCCTTCTCCCTTGAGAACGTTGAGATCGGAAACTTCAGATTTCTCGATCCCTTTCTTCCTGGCACCATCGATGATGCTTTTTCCTATTGGGTGTTCCGAATTGCTCTCGATGGAGGAGGCAATCCTGAGGATATCATCCTCACTCAGGTCCTCTTCAATAGATTCGAGTAAAGACAGACCGAAACTGCCTTCGGTCAGAGTACCGGTCTTGTCGAAAACCACCGTGGTTATCTTCCTCGAATTCTCGAAGGCCGTCCTGTTCCTTATCAACAGACCGTTCTTTGCGGCTTTGGAGGTTGAAACGGCATTGACAAGAGGAATAGCCAATCCCAGGGCATGAGGACATGTTATCACCATAACGGTCGCCATTCTTTCCACGGCAAATGAGATCTCGCTTCCGTAGATCAGCCAGAAGATCAAAGTTGTACTACCCACGACCAATGCGATCACGGTCAGTATCACAGCTGCTTGATCCGCCAATCGCTGGGTTTTCGATTTTGCTGACCGGGCGTTCCTTACGAGGTTGATCACCTTTGAAAGGTAAGAATCCGCACCTGTTTTATTGATCTCAACCCTCATCAGATTGTCGTCGTTGACCGATCCGCCTATGACCTCGTCGTCCGGACCTTTCTTCATCGGTTTGGATTCCCCGGTCAACATCGACTCATCGAGATGGGTCTCTCCTTCGAAGATCACACCATCGGCGGGAATCTTTTCCCCTGCCTTTATAAGGACCTTGTCCCCTTTCTTAAGGTCGTTCTCTTCGACATCTTCCGTTCCGCTGTCCGTAATGAGATGAGCCTCGTTCGGCATCAATTGTGCCAGCTTCTCCAGGGCTCTGGATCTCCCATCACCGATCTCATCTCGATCCAATGACCCAGAAGCATTACATCGATCAGTGTGGCGAACTCCCAGAAGAAGAATTTTCCCTTCAGCCCGAACACCACGGCGGAGCTTTGAAGAATCCTGTGGTGATCCGAATGGTCTTCCTGCTTCTTTTCATTGTCCATGTCATGTTTTCCATTGGATGAATGGTTGTGTGAGTTCATTTCGCCTCCGTTCTTCATGGGATGCCTTCGTTCTGTTCATTTTTGACGATACCTTTCCGGGCTATTTTCCAGATCTCAAGGATCGGCAGGGGTCCTTCGACCGCTTTGAAAGCGATATTTTCCGGGCCCTTGCTGGAACCGGAATCTCCCGAATGTCTTCACCTGATTTTCTAACCTAATATAATTTGAGCCCGGAAACACAAAGATCCATCTGTCCATTTCATCAAATACACTTATGAAGCATCGTAAAAACGAGGGGATCCCGCGTGTCCATTTTTCAATTCGACGGTGAACATGACATTGTTATACTCTTCCACATAGCCATTTTCAGAGGTTGTAAGGCCTCTTGAAGAACAATAGATGCAGGTGAAAGAAATGTGCAGGATCGAACTTAGGAACCTTGACAAGGTCTATACGACAGGCAAGGTCGAATATCAAGCGCTCAAGGATATCGATCTGACAATGAGGGGTGGACAGGTTACAGCCATTGTGGGCCCCAAGGGACTGGCGAGATGGGATCCCGATGGGAATCTGCTCGGTTCATTATATCCCGCCGCGGATGGAACATGGGCCATAGCATGGGACGGGGAGTGCATCTGGACCATACAGAGGACCTGCGAGATGTGGGACGATGACAAGATATTCAGGATAGAGGTCCTGGATGATTCTCTGGAGTAGGATAATGAAAGCATGCCTCATGGATGCTCTCGAATTTCAGGATCAGGAGGAAAGTGATCGTTCATTTGATCATTTCCTCCCTATCCTTTCCAGACCGTTGATGAGATTCCTGTAGATCGCCTCACGTGCCTTCGACGTCGGAACGACCTCGCTTGCGATCCCGATAGCACCCATTCGCTCCGCAGTATTGTGCAGACGGAATATCTTTGTCCATTTCTTGACATAAACCGGCCATATCTCCGCCTCCCGTTCCTCTATCTCCCGATCGATCTGTTTTATACGCTCCATCTGCGTGGCATATTTTATCCGGTCCCCGTATAATTCTGAAAGCAGGAGGTCTTGCTGTATCATGTCCCGTTTGATCTGCCGCCGGATGAGGGGGACGGACTCCATTCCTGACGGCTCGAGGATGGACCCGGTGGCGTGCTCATCGGCAAGGAGTACGATCCGGTCGGGATTGATCTGTGGATCGATAACAACCCAGGCGCCTCCCCTCAGCTCGGCATATGGAGGGAAATACAGGATAACTGGCAGGTCGAAGTGCACGAGCTCGTCGACGATCATGGCGCCGAACTTGATGACTTCTTCGTACAGGTCGATCTTGCCGCCGGCAAAACCACGCCAGTTGGGAAGGATGATAAGGGGCCGTCTCTCATTTTTCATGAACTGTATCCATTGTGAGGTCTTGAAAGCAGAATCGGGATACCAGACCTGTCCGAACTGTTTGATCTCGGCAGGTGCCGATCCTTCAATGGAGGGGTCAGCCGGCACCACCTTCGTCACGGTTCTTGTCTCCACGGTAATGAAACCCACGGGGTAGCCGCCAAGGGTTGCACGCCCCACATGAACCGTTCCACCCCACTCCTCCATGGCCTCCTCGGTGGAGCCCAGATCGAAAAGAATGCGGACAAGCTCCATCGAACCATAGGGAACTGGCCGTTCAGCCTCGGGCCGGGGTGGTTCTATCAGACCATTGGGTCCAAGGAGGGCGGAGGAAATGTCACGATCGATCGGGTCAGTCGTTGAGAGTAAGGGTGATGGATATCCTCTCTTGACAGGAACGCCAGCAAGCCATGACAGCAAGGCACTGCAAGCGCTGCTTTCATCTTCCACGATATGATGGGAGACACCGTTGGGACCCATGATCTGTGGCCCTCCAAGCTCCCGATTGCTGGAATATACATCGTCACCGCCGTAAAGGGAATTGAGGGCCCTGTATCCGGTCAGTATGATCTCCGAGTCCCGGGTTTGAATGATGCGTTTCAATAGACGGACATTGTATGCGATGATCCCCGTACAGGTGTCGGTCACAACGGCAAGGGTGGGAACGCTGTGATAGGTCAGCGAACATGCCCGGGCCATCATCCCGGAACCCGACAGGTTCTCGAAATTGATAAGGGGATACTGTTTCTCGATGGAATCGATCACAAAGCGTTCGATCTGCTTCGAGCCCACATTGGCAGTGATGGGATGTGCGGTCATTCGGTCCCTGTAACGGTTGTAAGTGGCCTCGGAAACATACAGATATTCCTCATTCTCTGAAACGTTGATCCCTGGCAGGCCGCCGAGGATGGAGGTGATGATGTAGCGCGATCCGTCATCAGGGTCCTGGCGGGCAATGACCAGCGGTTCCAGGAGGGAATATGTTTTCCTGTCGACATGGAAAACATCCTGCCCGGCATCATATGATAGCCGTTGGGTAACGATCGTTGCCAGTCCGATCCGGGCGCCGCTCCCCTCTGCGAAATAGACAAAGGGAATACCCTCATAACGGGCCATCCGGGCAGATTCCGAAAACAGAATGTCCTCCTCGAAGGATACCGATCCGCCTTTGAGTGTCATATCTCCGGAAACCACCATCAATTCCCGTCCGGATTCCGCCTCGGGTGACCTGATGCGGACCCGCCATGCCACGATCGACAGGTCATTCCCACCCGGCGGCCTGTCGATGGCAACCAAAGCTCCTTTGGGGTCGGTTACAAGCTCCCGGGCAGTGAGTATCTCATCAGGGACGGCTTTTCCGGAAGAGGACCATACCCTCTCAAGCTCATTTCTCAGCAGTGTGAGCCTGTCGTAAACGTATGCTTTTCCCTTTTGACGGCAGATCACACGCTTCTTGTCCAGAGCGGTCATCGGCCTGATCAGATCGCTCGGGGGTATCCAATGATCTTCGGGATCCGTATGTCCGGGTCCCTGATATTTCTTGATGAACTCGCCGTATGGAAGTAGCATCTGCGTCCTATCGGCACCTTTGGCAATGGGGGAGTCTATCACGTATTCCTTCATCTCGGTGAGCAATCCGGTTGGATTGTCGACCACCAGGAGCATATCGACACTCCCGCCGGCTGCCTGCGGGGAATGGACGCGGCCTCGTATCTCGGTTCTCGTCAGGTCAACATCGGAATACTCGCTCATATGCCGTGTCATCCGTTTGACGATCTTCTGATACTCCTCGATGGACAGTTCAATAGGTTTTGCGAAGGCCATGTAGATCTGATTGTTATGGGACCGCGCTCCGGTCGCGGCATATGAGACCCGGAGGTGACGAAGTGAACTGGCAAACGCCTCTTCCGCGGCAGGGAAGGATGGACCATCGGGGCCCATTGTTATCTCGGAGTTCCTTATCACCGTCCTCACAAAGATCCGGTTCTCGACATCTGGCAACTCCGGCCCGTGGGGATTCGGTATGCGATGGTGGAATATGTGTATCAACGGATCCGCGGATGGCTGTTTGACTATGTTCGATCCGAGGGATTCGAGCTGCTTCAGGTCCAGCAGGTATGAAAGTGAAGGATGAAGGTTCCTGCATATTGTATCCTCACTATATGAGCAGCTTCCCTCATCTTCGGACCTGAAAGTGAAGAACCCGGGCATCTGGTCATGTGGTGTCTGTACAACGAACGTTACACGCCTCAGATGCTCATCTGCAAGAATATTGTTCACGATTTCTTTCAGGTGGTATGCAAGTTCGTCACTGCTCTTGATATCCGGAGGCCATTGTACGAGCAGCTCGAGAACATCTCCCGAATGATCCTTTATTTGGGGAGTTTCTTTCCACAGCTGCCGAAGACGTTCGTACATACGGCTCAGGCTTTGAACTGTATTCTCTCCGTGTTCGACCAGGCTGACAAGTCCCATGCGGTCTTTATCCGTATCGGCATCCTTGAAACGCCATATATAGAGACGTTTCCCGTCCTCGATGTGTTCATATTCGCAGTTCAGTCCCTTATGACGCCGGTAGGCTCGTAATATGATGAGCTTGCCTGCTATCTTCCGGGCGAAACCTGTTCCGGTCACAAGATACCTGATCAGCTGGGAAACCATTGATTCCGTTGCTGCCATTATATTCTTCATCAATTCATTCTGGAGGGAGATGTCCCCCGATTCGTTTGCCCTGACAATATCTCCCATGACCTGATGGAGGTCGATGGGTTTCTCGCGGAGCGGATGGATAAGGTGTATTAGCTCCTCTGCACGGGTGGATAGGTCGCGGTAATTACCGGAATAGCCAAGCTCCGTCAGCTTCTCGAGGTCCGGTACAATTGATTCGAAATCCATTGAAGATATCGGCTCAAGCAGTTTCAAAAGTACGGTCTTCTTGGAACTCAGATTTCCGTGAGACCGGGCAAGGGTGTATTTTTCTGAATCTGTTATCCCCCCTTCTCTCTCCGCTATGGTGAGTCCGTCCGCAAGGGATATGGAACCTTTGAAATATTGTTCATCATTGTAGAACCCCTCGATGGCATCCAGTACGAGAGCGATCCACTGCAAATCACCGAGCCGCTTTTTCATCTCGGGGAGCTCTTTAATCAACAGGTCCATGAAGTTGTTGGAGAACTGATAACCACGCATCATATTGCCGATCACTGTAATGATGTCCCCGTCATTGATCGGTATCCCTTTATCACCGTCGTTCTCCGCCCACTTCCTCTCAAGTCTGGATGACAGGTCCTTCACATCATGCTTGAAATGCAGGCGTTTTTCTTCCTCCTCCATTTCGGTTCCGGGCGCAGCCGCTCCCTTAATCTCTTCCGGGTCCTCTTCTTCCGAGAACTTGAGCAGCGGTGCACCCACCTCAACGATGGAACCCGGATCCACATAGATCTCTGCAATGGAAGCATCCCGCGGAGAAAACAGAGATGAGATCATTTTCATGGCTTCCATGGTGAATAAAGTGTCATTCCCCCCGACCTTCTGACCCTGTTTGACATCCACCGAGGAGATTATCCCCGCCATTGGGGCCCTATAAGTATGCGGGTCGAGATTTCGCTCGAATGTGATGGTGTTCCCGCCCAGTTCAATATGGGTTATGGAGGTCTCATCGGTCCGGTTGACCTGGTATACGGTTCCTTCGTATTCCATCATGAAACGTGATGGCCCCAATCTTTCCCAGAACCTCACCATAATTCGATCATTGTCGAGCATCAGCTCATAAAGCTCTTCTGCGATCTCGCGAACGATGACCGTGTAGTGAAGCTTGCCGAATTTTACACGGGTCAGGCCAGTGTTCGCAAGCAGTCTGGGTGCGATGGACCGGGAAGAAATGAGATTTAAGCGGAACTTCTCCTGGGATTCTGCCTTCTGGAAGAGATAATCGAATATGGCAACCGCTGCCAGACCGAGCTCTGGCTGTACCCTGGAGCCACCGAGTGATACACCATTCCCTGACTGGGCAGCATCGAGCCGCTGCTTGAGCCAGTTGACGTGTATGGCGGTGCCCTCGATAAATTCCGCATCCTGCATTATGGCGGTCGAGAATTGGAGGTTCGTCAGGATACCCTTGATACGCAGTTTATTGAGAAAGGCCACCATATGCTGTCGTGCCGCTTCACGGGTAGGTGCACTGACCACCACATGCCCTATTTGACTGTCCGCAAAGGAATGAACGGTCCCTCCCTCTGAGAAGCTGAAGTAAGCGCGGGGCGTGTTCGGGCCCAGGTTGGGGATGTCGAGCGATCCTATGGTCCCGGTTTGAGAGCTGAAACCCGCATTTGGATTTTCGGCAGTTATTCGAACTGAAATACCATGCCTTCCCGTGGTGAGCGACTCGCTCAGTGATATCAATTCTTGACCCAGGGGAATACCCATGGCAATTTTCAGCTGCTCCACCAGAAGATCGAGCCCGGGATAGACGGCTTCCGTGACTATATGTTCAACCTGAAGCCTGGTGTTCATCTCCATGAAATATGGATTGCCCTCCCTGTCCACGAGGAACTCCACCGTTCCTGCATTGACATATCCGGCAGCCTTCGCTGCAGCCACCGCCGCTTTTCGAAGGGTTCTCCGGGTTGTATCGCTTATGGGTATGTCATCCCCGCTTTCCTCGATAAGTTTCTGGTTATGGCGCTGGATCGAGCATTCCCGCTCGCCTATGGCCATCACCGTTCCCGCCGTATCCGCCAGGATCTGAACCTCGACATGCCGCGAACCGGGATCGGCCGCTTTTTCGATGAATACCGTTCCGTTCCCGAAAGCTGCGGAGGCCTCTGAAATTGCAGCCTGCAGGCCGGACCCGAGGTCCTTCTCATTGGTTACAAAACGAATCCCCCGGCCTCCGCCCCCTGCGGTGGCCTTGATGACCACCGGAAGGGATATCCTGTCGACCACTGAACGGGCCTCTTCAATGGAATTGACCCCGGCGCGTTTGTAAGCCAGGTCAAATAGATTGCGGTAATGGTCCGACCCGGAAGGAGGAACTGCCTTATCCCCCGCTGCCGCGACCAGACCTTTCGCCTCTGACCTCAGTTCGGACAGGGATATGTTCGAACCGTTCCAGGGAAGCAAGGGAACCTTTGCCTCTTCCATGATGAGCTTTGACATGATCTTGTCGCCCATAAGGCTCATTGCCTCGGAACCTGGTCCGATGAAGACGAGACCCTCATTTTCAACACGGGATGCAAAGGTCACATTTTCAGCAAGGTGTCCCCAACCAACCGCGACCGCGTCGCACCTGTATCTCCTGGCGATCTTGATTATCTCGTCCTGGTTCTGATAGGTGTCCTTGGGCCGCATTCCTCCGATACGGGCAATGATTATATCGCGCTCCTTCAGATAGTTGGGACGTTGCTGTGCCTCTTCCAGGCAGTCCCCGACCCAGTCCGCGTCGGAGGCGATGGCCACGGCCTGGATGAGGTTGGGGTCTTTTCCCCGAGATATCAAATTCGATAGGGATGTGATCCCCTGGATGATCCGCAAAGCCGAAAGGCCATTGTTCACTATAAGAACGCGGGCAAAAGCTTTCCGGGGGTCCCCCCCGGCTTGCGCAACCCAGGCTGAAATAGAATCCAGATCATTCCTGTATGTGTCCTCGGAAAAGGGCGTATCATTGGGATCTCTGAAGGTATGCAACCCTTCCTGTTCGAGTTCACATGCCCCGGGGTCGTCAGGTTCCTGGTATGACATTTGGGATCACACTTCCAAAATAGTGCTGGTTGCACATTTGCGAGATGGTGGATTGGTGAAATCGTTTGGAATATAATAATTCAGTGGAAGAATCAAAAAGAAAACTTCAACGATGATAGAATTTCTACTATATATTCCTGATAGAGGTCATATTGGACCCAATATCCGGAAAACCCGGATTTCCAGAACCATCTAATTTTCTGTCGCCCGGTTCTCATCATTTATGAGATACAGTACGAAAAGGATGATCAGAATTAACATTATGACCGTAGTTTAAGAGTTATCGTTTTTTTCTGATGGCCAGCAACCATGTATTTTGTAGGGACTAATATTTTATTATTGCCCATTAC
>Ga0272442_10000462_pt1 | contig 65439 bp, 57 predicted proteins | sample SSMForm2O_FD_200262 | JGI IMG/M metagenome (GOLD analysis project Ga0272442, IMG submission 200262) | Marine sediment archaeal communities from Little Sippewissett salt marsh, Falmouth, MA, United States - SSM-Form-2O | ecosystem: Environmental > Aquatic > Marine > Wetlands > Sediment ...
TATCGGGGTCGGGTATCTGTCGGGTTTTGCGATCGCGACGGTGCATGTCTATCCCTGCCGGTATAATCCGGTTGAGCAGGTTCTGGGGTGTTATGAGGATATCAGCATCACGATTGCGACGTCGGGTCAGGAATCGATTGAAGCACAGCAGTCGATTATGATCTGCAATAACAAGGCGACGATCGACAGAGTTGCCGGTCTGGTGGTGAATGCATCTGAGGTGCATTCTTATCCTGCCATGAATACCTATGTGTCGAAATCCAGTTTTGTCGATCCGGGTGATCCGGCCAGTATGATAATTGTCGCCGGTAGTGCATATTTGGATCTATTCAACAGTTATGCTTTGTGGAAAGAGAGTCACGGCGTTGTTACCTCGGTATACACGATTGAGGATATTCTGAGTGAGTACACGTCGGAAATAGATGCGCCGGCAAATTTGCGGGCTTTTATTGCCGATGCGTATCAGGCCTGGGCCGGAACCGAAACGCCACTGGAGTATGTGTTGCTGGCGGGTGATGACGAGATTATCCCGGTGCGCGGGGTCTGGGGGGATATCAGGGTGTATGATCCCGATTACAATATCCCGTGCGATTTTTATTATGGCGCGCTGGACGGCGATTGGAACGCCAACGGAAACGGCTATTACGGTGAAGTGGATGATGAGCCCGACCTGTACGGCGAGGTGCATATCGGACGTTTCACGGGGGATAATCAGCAGGATTTCGAAAACATGATTTACAAGATACAGCAGTATGTCGACAATCCCTGGCCGGACATTTACACGGCGCTGATGGTCGGCGAGTTGCTGTATTCCGACCCGGTGTTGTGGGGGAGCGAATTCACCGATCCGATTTGCGACGATACGACCTATATGCCGGGGTTTTATGATGTGACCAAGCTGTATGCGCGGGACGGAACGTTTTCGACGGCGGCGGTTACGCAACATGTCAATAATAATCAGTCGGCAGTGATTTATCACTGTGCGCACACGCATTACTATTACCTGCTGGGCTGGTCGCAGAGCGATATTGACAATTTGTATAATACGCGTTACCCGTTTTTCTCGTCCGGCGGCTGTCACAATATGGCATTCGACCAGGCGATGAGCGGCAATGCGGAGGCGGTCGGGGAGCATGCGCTGACCGCGGAACATGCGATGATGGGCTATTTGGGGGCATCGCGCTACGGTATTTCGGTCTGGATGTATTATATCCAGCATATCATGTACTCGACATTTACGCTTGAGTTGGGTTCGATCGGCGCGGGGTTGACGTATGCCCGCGATCAACTTGCCCAGTATGTCGATACCACGGCCGACGGTGCGATGTGGCGCTGGGAATTCTATGAATTGATTCATGGCGGCGACCCGGAGGTCGGACTGATACCGGTGGCGGCGGATGCCGATCTGGACGGGGTTCAGAATGATGTGGATAATTGCCCTGAAGTCGCCAACCCGGACCAGGCTGACAGTGACAGCGATGGTATCGGCGATGCCTGTGATATTGATAATTGCTGTCTGGATTGGGGGCTTCCGGGAGACGCCAATGATGACATGGCGATTAACCTGCTGGATATTCTGGATATTATCGCCTATATCTACCAGGATCCGGTTGGTGATCCGCCGAATCCGCATGGGTGTGATGCCCTGCTGGATTGTAACGGCGATGGTGCGGACGTGGAAAGTCCGACGATCAACCTGCTGGATATTCTGGCCATGATTGCACATGTTTATCAGGACCCGGTCGGTGAGCCGGTCTTGTGCTGTCCGCCGGGGTGTCAGGAGCCGTAGCGGAATAAGGCATTTTGAATTGGATATATGGGGACGGTCAGTGGTGGCCGTCCTTTTTTTGTAGAGGAAGATGTAAGGGGTGGGGGGATGGTTAGTCCTCGGTTAATATCTATTTTCGGTTTGCGATGAGGGCGGAGGCCTGATCTTTGGGCATGATGCGCAGTTGGTGGATGTTGACATGCGGGGGGCGGGTGGCGCAAAACAGCACCGCCTCGGCAACATCCTCACCAGTCAGCGGTTTCAAGCCCTGATAGACGGTTTTGGCGCGTTTGGTGTCGCCCCGGAAGCGGACGATGCTGAATTCGGTTTCGACCAGGCCGGGGTCGACGGAGGAAACGCGGACGGCGGAATCGACCAGGTCCATCTGCATCCCCCGGGTGAGGGCATCGACGGCATGTTTGGTGGCGCAGTAGACGTTGCCGCCGGGGTAGAGTTCGTGTCCGGCGATGGAGCTGATGTTGATGACGTGGCCCTTGTTGCGTTTGACCATCCACGGGATCACGACGCGGCTGAGATAGAGCAGTCCCTTGACGTTGGTGTCGATCATCTCCTCCCAGTCGATATATTCGCCCTCGTGGAGTTTGGCCATCCCCCGGCTGAGTCCGGCGTTGTTAACGAGCACATCGATTTTTTTCCAGGATGCGGTCAGGGCATTGAGTTTCTGTTCCACTTCCTGCTGGGAGCGGATATCGAGCGGGAAATACACGGATTCGGTGTCATATTGCTTTTTGAGCTTGTCGGCGAGTTTTTTCAGGACGGTTTCGCGGCGGGCGGTGAGGATGAGTTTGGCGCCTTCGCGGGCGAAGATTCGGGCGGTATCCAGGCCGATTCCGGCCGAGGCTCCGGTGATGAGGACGATTTTGTTTTTCATTGATATCATGGCGAATTTCCCAGTTTTTCGAGTGGATATTTAATGATGGTAATGTAGGGCTGAATATTGGGGCTGTCAAGCGGGGCTTGATTAATGTGCGGATTCTATGGGATGGTTTGGTTGAGATATGGTCTTAATCCCATTGAATTGTCGATTTTGGGCGATTCAGGTGGGGCTGTTCAGATTTTGCACAGTTGTTATAATGTTGTGGTGTAACATGATAACGGGCGTCGGTGGAAAATTGGGGCAGATGTTCAGGAGGGCATTATTTCTGCAAGTATATGAGGCGGTTAGAAATGCAACAGTGTTAATATTTTTTTCGTAGAGGTCGATATAGGGATAAAGCCATAGTCGGCCGATACGGGAGAATTCTGAAAGGTTTGACTATGGCCGTCAAGAAGAAAAGCATCGTAGTGATGCCGCGGAAGCTTTACTGGCATCTCTACAGTTTACAAGGATTATCGGGAGAGAAGTTTATTAAGGTCGTCAACAAAATCCTGAAAAAAGAGTATCAGTTGATCAAGTAGCGGTTGCCGACATCACGGGGCTCTGACAGATTTTTTTGTTGACTTTCACGGCATTTAGGGATATTATGGCCGGGATTTTGGACTTCCTGCATACTACTCCCGATACAGGCAGTCTACAGAAAATAGACAAAAGGATATGTCGTTGAAGAAATTATCATTGATGTTGATTACGGGAAGCCGTGAGGAACTCCACCAGTTCCAGCTTTCCTATGTTTTTCTCATTGGCAGTGCCGTGTTCATCGGATTGGTACTGATCGCCAATGTTTTCCTGACAGTTTCATTTTTCAAGGCCCGTGCTGATTATAACGAAATCGCGCGTCTTGAGGCGGAGAATGAAATGCTGGCGACGAAGTACGATGAATTGCGCGGTCAGATTGTCGACGCCAATGCGGTTTATGAGGATCTTATTCAAAAGGAAATCGTTATCCGCAACATATTCAATCTTCCGGAGATCAGCATGGATCAACGGGGATTGGGTATCGGTGGCCCTGACGGTCGCTCTCATGAGCAGTTTACGCGGGCGGTTGAGATGGCGCATTCCACGGAAAAGGATGTCGATGCGCTGACGCGCCTGGCGGCGTTTGAGAAAGAGAAGTATGAAGAGGTTTATAGTACGCTGGCGGAGAAGAAATCGCTTTTGGATCATACGCCATCGATTATGCCGGCGCGGGGTTATATGACGCGCGGTTTTGGCATGAAGAGCGATCCGTTTACCGGCTATAAGCGTTTCCATGCGGGAATCGATATCGGCAATAAAATCGGAACGCCGATATACGCGGCGGCCGACGGGGTGGTGCGGTATACCGGCCGGATGGGTGATCTGGGCAAACTGATAGATATCGATCACGGGTATGGCTACCGGACGCGCTACGGGCACTTGAGCAATATCAAGATCAAGAAGGGTCAGAAGGTTCGTCGCGGCGACCTGATCGGCCTGATGGGTTCGACGGGTTATTCGACGGGCTCGCATCTTCATTACGAAGTGATGATCAAGGGCAAGCAGGTTAACCCGCTTGAGTATATTTTGAATAATTAGACCGGTTTTCGCAGAAATTTCAAGCCGCCTTCCGTGGGCGGCTTTTTTTTATGCAAAGGGGGGTGTGTTTCGTGGTAAGATCACAAGCAGTCTAAATATACGGGAGAAATGTTGGTGGTTGTGGAACTTTTTTACGAAGAGGGGTGTTTGAGGTATTGAATAGTGAACCAAAATTGTCTATTATTCGGCAAGTTGGGAGAGGTGATGAAGAAAGCTTCGGCAAAGAAAAAGGCGGTCACCAAGGAAGATATCTACCTTGAGTCGAAGACGCTGGATATTATTCGCCGGGTAAAGAATGGGGATGACCGGGCGTTTTCCGAGCTGGTGAAGATGTATCGCAACCAGGTGGCCTCGCTGGCCTACAAGATGGTCAACGACTATGATGAGGCGGCGGATATCACGCAACACGTGTTCATGAAGACCAGCCGTAATATCTGGCGATATGACGAGAAGAAGAAATTTTACACGTGGTTGTACCGGATCACGGTCAACGCGTCGATAGATTACATTCGCAAGCATCACCGCTATCATCACGAGTCGATAGAAAACGTTGTTGAGAAGGCGGACGAGAAGAATTTGACGCCGGATGTGTCATATCAGCGTAACCAGTTGCGGCAGTATATCAGCGAGGCGGCTGATTCTCTGAGTGATAAGCAACGCTCGGCATTTCTGCTTCGTGACGTGAACGGTTGTCATATCGACGACGTAGCCAATATCATGAATATGCCGGAGGCAACGGTGCGCTGGTATTTGCACCGGGCGCGGGTTAAGATTCGCAAAGAGCTTCTGAAGAAGTGTCCTCAGATATTGATAACGCTGGGATTTAAGTAATCGGGGCGTATTCTTTCCGTCTCGGCCCATTTTCCCCAACTCGTTAAGATAGAGCCGTTTCTTTTTTTTAATTGCCGCAATATGATTAAATCCAGTCATGATGTTAAGATATTTGTGATTGACACATTTGTTGACAATGGCGTATAATAATATGGATAAAACAGGAAGTGGTTTTTACCGATATTCTTAAGGTAGTTATGAAACCATCATTCAAAGAAGACAAGGCTACTCAGGCGGCGGCCTTATTCCTTATGTTGAGGGGGGCGCCGATGAGCCATTTAAAGCTGATGAAGTTGCTTTATCTTGCCGAAAGAGAGGCGTTTATACGTCTGGGGAGGCCCATCACTTTTGATTCTTATGTGTCTATGTCTCATGGGCCGGTTTTAAGTCAAACATACGATTTATTGACTGGAGAATCTCAAGATAAAGGTTACTGGGAAAATGCCATTACTGCGCCAGAGAATTATGAGGTGACTCTAAAAAGCGATCCGGGAACAGATAAATTGTCATCAGCCGAAGAAGAAATCATCAAAGAAATATTTGGGAAGTTTGGAAGAAAAAGCCGATGGGAGCTTAGGGATTTCACGCACACTCTTGATGAGTGGCAAGACCCACAGGGTTCTTCTATTAGAATTGACTATAGGGAAATATTACGAGCAGGAAAGAAGACCGACGCTGAAATAGAGGCCATTATAAGCGACATAGAGAATATTGCGCTTTTGGAAAAAATGTTTGAGTAATAATGCCAATTATGATTATGGTTGTGGTTCGACATTTATCTTAGCCGGGCACCTATGGATTGTTGTAACCCCGCCATCTAAAACGACAAATGAAGTAATTATAGTCAACCTAACGTCGCTAAAGCGACATTCTGATACAACAACAATTCTAACACCAGACAATCACAAATTTATCAAACACGATAGCGTTATAAGCTATTCGGACGCCAGAATATTAAGTTATGAAGAAATTGTCAATCGCGCCAATAACCGGTTTATTGATATCCGTGATAAACTCGACAATGATGTAATGGCCAAAATTCAAAAAGGTTTATTGGATTCTCCGAGAACACCGCATGATATAAAGAGCTTTTACAGCGACAATTTCTCAGATTGATTTGCTATTTCTGTCTTTTTGTCATTTGCCTATCATTAAAAAGTGACGTATCTTTTGTGATATGGAACAGGCGCAGGAATTACATCTAAAGATTCGCGGCATGCATTGCGCCGGTTGTGCGATCGGTATTGAAAAGGGGCTGACGAAGCTTGACGGGGTGACGCGGGTGCAGGTTAATTTTGCAACCGAGTCCGCGCAGGTCGATTTTGAGCCATCGCGTCTTAACCGTCAGCGCATTGTCGATACTATCGCCGAGATCGGCTACCGGGCCGAGCGACCGGAGGATGGTGTCGCTGAGGGAGAGGATGAGCAGGGGGTTGCCCGTCGGCGATTTTTGCGGGCGCTGGCATTCACCGTTCCCATTATCATTCTCAGCATGCTTGATATGGCGATTGGCCGGACGGTTATGCCGTTCTGGCTGAAGGGATTTATTTTACTGGGGCTGACGGCGCCGGTATTGTTCCGTTGCGGGGGGGATATTCTTGACGATGCCCGGCGCAACGCGCGGCATTTTCGCGCCAACATGAACACCCTGATAGCGATCGGATCGTTGACGGCCTTTTTATACAGTGTCTACGTGCTGGTCGATGTTCTGTTTTTAAAGCATTTTAGCCAACCACATTATTACTTCGAAACGACGGCTTCGATTGTTACGCTGATTCTTCTGGGGCGTTACCTTGAAAGCATAGCCAAGGCGCGGGTGCGGGGCAGTATTCAGACGCTGTTGCAGTTGCGCCCGGAGCATGCGACGATTCTGAATAACGGATCGGAGACGACGGTGGAAACCTCGGCTCTCAGGCCGGGGATGGTGGTGCTGGTGAAGGCCGGCGAACGTATCGCGGCGGACGGCGTGATAACGGTCGGGGATCCGTCGATTGACGAGTCGATGCTGACCGGGGAGTCGGTTCCGGTGGATCGGACAGTCGGCGAGCGGGTGGTCGGTGGTTCGGTGAACGGCAACACAGCATTTCGCTTTGAAGTCACGGGATCGGGTGAAGACACGTTTCTGGCCGGGATAATCAGGATGGTCAACGAGGCGCAGAATCGGAAGGCCCCGGTACAACGTTTGGCTGACAAGGTGGCGGGGATTTTTGTACCGATCGTGTTGTTGCTGGCGGTGGCGACATTTGTAATCTGGTTTTTGGTTGATCGCAGTAGTCCGCTGTTGTTAACGGCCCCGGTGGCGGTGTTGATCGTGGCGTGCCCGTGTGCGCTGGGGCTGGCGACGCCGACGGCGGTGCTGGCCGGGACCGGGCGGGCGGCTCGGCGGGGCATATACATTCGGGGTGGTGATATTCTGGAACGAATGGTTCATGCCAGCCACGTAATTTTCGATAAAACCGGAACGCTGACCAAGGGGCATTTTGAGGTGGTCACGGTGGTGACATCTGATGCGGATGGGGACGGTGAAGACGGGCTGGTGCAGTTAGCGGCGTCAATCGAGAGTGGCTCACAACATCCCCTGGCCGAGGCGGTGGTGGACAAGGCGAAGCAGAAAAATTTGGAATTGTTACCGGTCAAGGGGCTGACGGAATTTCCGGGATTCGGTTTGCGGGGTGAGGTTCAGGACCGGACGGTATTGGTCGGCAATATTGAAACGATGGAGCGGGAACGGATTGATATCTCGGCCTTGCGGGATTCGGCGGAAGAGGAGATGAGAAAAGGTCGGACGGTGGTTTTTGTGGCGGCCGAGGGTCGGGGTTATGGCTATTTAGGGCTTACGGATCGAATCAAGGATGAGGCTCCGGGGGTGGTGCAACGTCTTCAGGCGGCACATCGCGAGGTGGTGGTGTTAACGGGCGATAATTATCGGACGGCGGCCGGAGTGGCGTCGCAGTTGGGAGTGGGGCGTTTCGAAGCAGGGGTGAAACCGGATCAGAAGGCGCTGATGGTGGAGGCATTTCGTCGGGCCGGTAATACGGTGGTGATGGTTGGCGACGGGATTAACGATGCCCCGGCGCTGGCGGCGGCTGATATCGGGGTGGCGCTTGGCAACGGCACCGACGTTGCAATTGAGGCGGCGGATGTGATTTTGGTGCGTGATGACCTGGAGTCGTTGCTGGAGGGGTTTACGGTTGCCAAGTTGACGTATGCGACGATCAAGCAGAATCTGTTTTGGGCGTTTTTTTATAATATCCTGGCGATTCCTCTGGCCGGGGGGTTGTTGTATCCGATTTTCGGGTGGTCATTGTCGCCGGTGGTGGCGGCGGGGGCGATGGCGTTTTCATCGGTGCTGGTGGTTTCGAATTCGATCCGGTTGTTGAAGGTGAAGGCGTCGCAATCCGCTTGATAATATCTCAGCCTCATGTATATTGGGGGCTAATTCTCGAAGGACAGGGTCATGATATCACTGGTGGTTGGATTGGGAAATATCGGGGAGGAGTATCAGGGGACACGTCATAATGTCGGTTTTGATGTGCTCAACGAGATTTGCCGACGGTGGAAGCTTGCTCCCAGGGAGGGAGACGGGGACTTTTTTCTGGTGGAAAAGGAAATTGGTGACAGGATCGTGCGGTTGATCTGGCCGACGACATTCATGAATAACTCGGGTCTGGCGGTGGTTCAGGCGGTTCAGCAGTTCGGGGTTACGGCCGACGAGGTGCTGATTGTGTGTGACGAATACCAGCTTCCGCTGGGGACGATGCGATTTCGGCGAGGCGGTTCTGATGGGGGGCATAAGGGGTTATCGTCGGTGATATTCGAGATGGAGACGGATGCGATTGCCCGATTGCGTCTGGGAATCGGTCCGTTGCCGGCAGATTCCGATGCGGTGGCGTTTGTGCTGGGGCGTTTCACGGAAGCGGAGTTGAAAATAACGCAGAAAGTGCTTGAAAAAGGTGCCGATGGAGTATTATATTCGCTACACAATCGCTTTGAAGAGGCGATGACAGTATATAACCGAAACCCTGCTCCGGACGAAGCATAGTTCGGGGCCGTTTCAGAACGTCCGAAGGGAGGTGCATTAATGCGCTTATACGAGACCACGTTTATCCTTGGTCCCCAGGCCGACGAGGCCACCTTTGACCGCCAGGTTAAAGCCATCTCCGATTTAATCGAACGGAATCAAGGCAAGATTGTCAAGGAACATCGAGTAGGTATCCGTCGTCTGGCTTATCCGATCCAGAAGTATACCCAGGGTTATTATACGCGGATAATTTTCGAGGGGAACAATTCTCTGCTGACCGAGTTGGAGCGATTTTACAAGCTTGAGGAGCCGTACATTCGTTTTCTGACGGTGATTTTTGAGGGTGATCCCGAGGTTGATTACGAACGTCAATTCGGTCATTTCCGAGGTGGCCGCGGTGATCGGGGCCCGCACGGTTCGGATCGTCGTGACAGACATCGGGACCAGCGTCCTCCGCGCGACCACGACCGGAAGCGAGTCGAGGAAAAACCGGCGGAGGCGGTGAAAGAGACGCCGGCGGCAACGGTGGCGGCGCCTGAATCAGACGCGGCACCGAAGAGCGAACCGGCGGTTGAGCCTGAGAAGGAACACAAGTCCGACGAGCCGAAGACTGACGAGTAATATTATCTCGGGTGTTTTCGGTAGTACGAACGACGCGATTCGGCGATGCAGAAGATGACCGCCGGGTGGTGATTTTTTGGACGTGGTAAGGTTGTTTGATACAGGTAATTACAATTAATTGAGGATAGACCAATGGCTGAATTTGATAGAAAGAGGCGGCGGATTTGCCGTTTTTGCGAGGACAAGATTGACTATATCCCGTTTCACGACGATCGTCTTTTGAAGCGTTTTATCAACGAACGCGGGAAAATAGTGCCCCGTCGAATTTCGGGAAATTGTGCGTTTCATCAGCGTCGGTTAACGACGGCGATCAAACGCGCGCGGCATCTTGCGATCCTGCCGTATACCAGCGAAATTTACCGATAGGGTTGGAATAACGGGAGCCGGCATGCTGGACTGGGCCAAAGCGGAGAAGATAATCGGGGGCGCGGGGATATTCCTGTTGCTGGTATTTCCGATTGTTTCGGGAATACCTTTGATTGGTTATCTGGTACAGACGGCCGCGATGTGTGCGGCGATGTTTTTCGCTTATCGGCGGTTGTATTTTCTGCTGGTTCCTGGTCTGATCGGTTCGCTGGTTTTGTCGGGTTACCTGTTCGGTTTGAACGCCATCCTGCTTGGAATGTGGGGGGTAACGGTATTGCCGGGAGCGATTTTTGGCCAGTTATTGCGGGCGGGTTTTCCGACGTCGCGGACGTTTATAATCGTGATTTTATTAATCATGGTTATCTCGGCCGGATTGTACTGGGGCAGTCGCCCGGTTATCACGCAAATGCTGGATGCATCGCACGAATGGGCGCAAAGCCTGCTGGTGACGAGCGAGGATGGGGTGGTTGAGAACCGTGCTCTGGTCGATGCCATGGGGTCGATGATCGCGATGATCAAGCGGTTGATGCCGGCCCTGATGGCTCTTTCGGCGGTGGGTCAGTTATTTGTCGGCTGGGTTTTACTGGTGGTGATGTTGAAGTGGTTGGGCGATTTCGTGCCCGGGGTTCGGGGATTTATATTCTGGAAGATGCCGGATTATTTTGTTTTTATCACCGGCGTGATTATACTTCTCCGGCTGGTCGGGAGTGAGACGATGAAGATCTTCGCCGATAACTTCATATTATTTTTGGGCTTTTTTTACGCCGTATTCGGATTTTCGGTTTTCGAATATTATCTTAAGAAGACCCGGCTGTCGGTTTTCATGCGGATATTATTTTATTTCGGTATTTTGCTTTTGCAGATGCCGGGATTGGTAATGGCGGCGGCGGTAGGGTTTTTGGACAGTTATTTTGATTTCCGCAAGGTAAAGGCCCGGCTGATCGGTTAGATGCAAAGCAATTAGAAAGGATAGACGGATGAAAGTAATACTGAAACAAGATGTCCAGGATATTGGCAAGGCCGGACAGATCATCGAGGTCAAGGGGGGATACGGTCGTAATTATCTTATTCCCCGGAACCTTGCGATTGCGGCGACGACGGCCAATGTCCGCGCCATCAATGAGATCGAGAAGCAGAACCTGATCCGCGAGCGCAAGCAACGTAACGAGGCCGAGAAGTTGAAAGACACGATGGAGCAGTTATCGTTGACGATCGAGGTTCTGGTTGGCGAAGAAGACAAGATTTTCGGTTCGGTTACGTCGCAGAACGTGGCGGAATTGCTTGCCAAGGAAAATATCACGATTGACAAGCGAAATATCAATCTTGAAGATCCGATCAAGTCACTGGGGGTTTATACGATACCGGTGAAGATTGAGAAGGATATTGTGGCCAATGTCAAGGTCTGGGTTATCAGAAAGGCCTGAGTTATGGCAATGTTAGAAGTGAAGGTGGAAGGCCTGGCGCTTGATGTGACGACGAATTCCCCGGTAATTATCCTGTCACCGCTTGAGGTCAACAAGGTGTTACCGATCTGGATCGGTCATAGCGAGGCGTGGGCAATTGCCACCGAACTTTCCGGGGTTGGCTCGAAGCGTCCGATGACGCATGATTTGTTAAAGACGGTGATCACGACGCTGTCGGCCAGCCTGGAGCGGGTTGAGATCACGGAGCTGAAGGAACAGACGTTTTACGCGCAGGTTTTTTTGCGCAGTGACGGCAACAGTTACACGATTGACGCTCGTCCGTCCGATTCGATAGCGCTGGCGTTGAAGCTGAAGGCCCCGATTTTCGCGGAGGAGGAGTTGTTCAACCTTCAGCAGACCAAGCCGAGTGCGGAAGTCAACAACGATCCGGAATCGCTGGCGGACCGGTTGCGGAAGATCAATCCCGAGGATTTCGGAAAGTATTCGTTGTAGGGTGACATGATTATTCGTTTAATAGTGACCTTAATGCTGGGGGCGATATTACTATGCCCGGTTATTTCGACGGCCGGGCCGGACTCCGATGCTTTCGGTGAGGCCTATGATTTGCTGGTGGGGGGGAAATACCTGAAGGCGTATAACGCCTTGTTGCGGTTGTATGAGACCGACAAGAATCCCCAGACGGCCGACCGATATTTGTTTTACAAGGCGAAGGCGGCGTATTACGCGGAGTTGTTGCCTGAGAGCATGCGCGATCTGGAGTATCTACGGGCGGCTCATCCGCAATCGGACTATATCCCTTATACATATCTTTTTTCCGGCAACATTCATTATCGTTATCGCCAGATCGGTCAGGCGATAGACGATTATTTGCGGGGCTATGCGCTTTCGGCCGATGTATCGTTGAATGAGGTGCTGATCGCATCGGTGGGTGCATCGGCGGTTTACAGTCCGGACCGCAGTGTGATAGATCGCATTGTTGCGGCAGAGATTCCGCGGACACGGCAGTGCGAGCTGTTGACCTCGGTTGCGGAGCGGTTGCTGGCGCACAAGAAATATCAACTGGTTCGTCCGGTATTGCAACCGTGCCAGTCAAACCTGGCCCGCGATCTTATCCGGCAGGCGGAGCAGTCGCTTGAGCGCAAGCTTGAGATCGGGGTGGTGTTGCCGTTGTCGGGCGAGTTGCAGAGATTCGGCGAGGCCATATATGACGGTCTGATGTTACGGCTGGCGCAGTTCACGGCGGAGACGGGAGAGAAGATCACGCCGGTGTCGTTTGACACGCAGGGCAAGAATCTCGAGGCGGCGCGTATTATCAAGCAGATGGATCGCGAGGGGGTGACGGCGGCGATCGGTCCATTGACCAGCGAGGAGTCGGCAGTGGCATCGGCGGTGTTGTCCTGCACGGACGTTCCGCTTCTTTTACCGGCGGCGACGCAGAGCGGATTGACCGAGTTGTCATCGGCCTGTTTTCAGTTGCAGCCAAATCTTGACTGGCAGGGGATTCGCATGGCGGATTTTGCGGTGGAGATGCTTGGGGCCGACACGGCGGTAATCCTGACGCCGACATCGCCAGAGAATTTAAGCATGGCGCGGGCGTTTTCGGAGCGTTTTGAAGAGCTGGGCGGGCACATCCTGGTCATAGAGTATTTTCGTATTCGCGAGACGGATTTTGGGCCATATGTGAAGGATATCAAATCGCAGGTAATCGGCGAACTGCTCGATTCGATCATCTTTCTGACCGAGGATGGTGACACGATCGATGCGGAGGCGGTGCCGGTGTGGGTTGACTGCATGTATATCCCGGCGGAACCGTCGCAATTACAGATGCTGTTGCCGCAGATGCAGTTTTACAATCTCAACACGGTGTTCCTGGGTTCGGACAGCTGGGGTAACAAAGCGGTGTATGACCTGGGGAGTGACGTGCTGAAGACCTGTTATTTTTCATCGGGGCGCATTAACACGGAATACAATGATCGTTACATGCAGTTCAAGATCGATTTCGATCATCGTTACGGGCGTCAGCCGGGTCACCTGGAGGGGTTGGGTTATGACGCCATGTCCCTGATCTGCGAGGCGGTTCGGGCCGGGCGTTATACTCGTGCGGGTATCCGTGACTATCTTACCACCATCAAGGACTACCGTGGGGTTTCGGGAGTCGTATCATTTGGGGCCAATCGTGAAAATACGGAAATGCCGATTTTCACCATCGAATACGGTGACCCCGCAAAGGTGGATTTCTAATAGTGAGTGTTGATTACGAACAAGCGCTTCTTGATTTCATAAAACAGTATGACAAAGTTCTGGTGGCGTATTCGGGCGGGCTGGATTCGGCGCTGGTTTTGTGGGCGTCGGTGACGGCGCTCGGGCCGGAGCGGGTTTGGGCGGTAACATCGGAATCCGAATCATATGCCTCGGGAGAGGCCGACCGGGCGGTTGAGACGGCTGGTGCTATCGGTCTTCGGTCGGAGCATTATTTAAGGATTAAGACGCGGGAACTTGAGAACAAGGAGTATGCGGCCAATCCTCATAACCGTTGTTATTTCTGCAAGGCGGAGTTATTTTCGGAATTGACCCGGATTGCCGGGGAGAAGGGGATTGGGGTTATTTTTGACGGCGCCAATGTATCCGATCTTGGCGATTATCGTCCGGGGGCGAAGGCGGCAGAGGAGTTCGGGGTGGTTTCTCCGTTGCGGGAGGCGGGCCTGGACAAGGACGCCATCCGCGCCATAGCACGGCGCCACGACCTGGCGGTTGCGGAGAAGGCGGCTTCGGCCTGCCTGGCATCGCGGATTCCACACGGGATGGTGGTGACGGCGGAGCGTCTGGGGCAGATCGACCGGGCGGAGTTGGCGGTGCGGTCGCTGGGCTTTGACGGATTTCGGGTTCGGTATCACGGTGAGGTGGCGCGCCTGGAACTTCGGCCGGATGATATAAGCCGGGTTTTGGACGATAGTATTCGAGAGCAGGTTGTGACGGGAATAAAAAACGCGGGTTTCCGTTATGTTGCGGTTGACCTTGAGGGTTACCGCCAGGGGAGCCTTAATTCACGCGAGCGAACGGGAGAGCAATAATGGCCGATGACGAACAGAAATTTGCATTGAAGATGGTTGTTGACGGCAAGGAGCGCGGGGTAACATATGAGGAACTGGCGCTTTCGAACAACCTGGCGCAGGAGGCGCTGGTCAGTCTTTTGATAGAGAAGAAGCTGATTGATCCCAAGGAATTTATGGAGAAGATTCAGGCGATCAAGAAGGAACGGTACCGTTCCCCAGAAGATTTGCAGAAGTAGGTTTTTATGCCCGACAACGACGAGAAGCAGTTTTCACTCAGTCTCGACGGGACGCCCGAGGCGGCTCCCCCTCCGAAGGATGAGCCGACCGCAGGGGACGGCACGGAGCTGGCCTGGACCAGTCACCCGGCGAAACGGAATCGGAAGGTGACGGGTGGGGTGATTTTCCTGATTGCGGTGATCGTAGTCAGCGTGTATTTATTGACCTATTCGGTTTTATTCACGGTGTTGTCGTTCGTGATTATGCTCGGTTCGCTGGCGGCGTTTTTCTTCCCGACGCATTACCGTCTGAGCGAAGAGGAAATTATAGTGAAGACGACGACGCAGAATTTGCACAAGAAGTGGTCACAGTACCGGACGTTTTATCCCGACAAGAACGGGGTGTTATTGTCGCCGTTTGCACGTCCGTCGCGGCTGGAGAATTTTCGCGGTATTTACCTGCGCTATGCCGGAAATCGCGAGGCGGTGGTGGCGTTTGTGAAGCGTAAAATCGTGCCGCCGGTTACGGATGAGGAAGGAGGGGCTTAGGATGTCATTGTTCAAGGGGCAGGTTAATCAGCCCGAGGAGAACAAGCCTCCGATTACGGAAGAGGAAGAGGAAATTCTGGAAAAAGTTGCGATGAAGGTGGTGGAGTGGCGGATGGCGGTTCCCTCGATAATTTTCCTGGAATCGATCAAGCCGTTGAATTATATCGGTTCGCAGGTGATGGTGTTTTTCGAGCCGATCGTGCAGTCGCTGTTTAATTTCAAATATTACGAGTCGTTTCGGACCGCGATGGAGCGTCGGGAGAATGTCGAGAATTTACTTCAGAAGATAGAGAAGTATGACGCGATGCAGTTCGAGCGGGAGAAGAAGATCAAGAAATTCATGCGGGCGGAGAAGAAAAAGTGGCGGTGGTATCAACGTTACCTGGGAGTGGGTCGGCCGAAGGTGGTTTATCCCGAGGAATTCCGTCATCCTCCCTGGCGTCCAAAGAAATCCGAATAAATAAAACGGGCACGTAATCACGTGCCCGTTTTTTGTTTTTGGCTGGAAGGCATTACCGCATCCATAGAACACACCATTCAGTATTGCGGCAGTGGGACTGTTAATAGAGGTTTCATTGGACTCCATGCGGTGGTCAGAATAATTGGTCCTGATTTCCCCTTTGAACCGGCGTACCGCGATTGAGATGCGTTACTGAAGCTCGAATTTCATGGAAATAAAGTTACCAGTGATGCCGGTTTGCTGGCCTACCAAGAGTTTAATGTTGAAAGTGGAAATTTAAGATTATAAATATTTTATCCGGAAAATCTGGTGTAATATAAACAATAGGCCTGAATTAGCGGATATTATAAAATCAATATTAGTTCATGACATTCCCGAAAAAACGCCATAGGGGGCTTGACGGAATATACGAGAAATGGTATATTACAGTCTCATTTAAGAGACTATAGGTATTTCTAGAGCACACAAAATTAATATCGTGGTTGCATGTTTATGTGACTATTTGTGATGAACCAACAGTTGCTCTGTGGTTTGGTGGTTATTTCTGTCTTCGAGGAAAAGTACTAAAGCATTAGAGCAAAAGTGCTCTGGGAATGAGATTACAATTCTTTATATCGTTGCCACACATAACACTGGGGAGTAGAGCTATGAAACATGTCATCGTTTTGGTCATGGCATTGATGTGTATAGCCGTTAATGCTATCGCTGATGTGCCGCAAGTATTGAATTATCAGGGGAGATTGACTGACACTGGAGGTAGTCCGGTTGATGATGGTTCTTATCTGATAAAGTTTATTATTTATGATAACGCTGTGGATGGCACTGAACTCTGGAACAGCGGCTATCAAACCATTGCATTATCTGGAGGTATTTTCCATGTCGAACTGGGGGCATCACCGATGTCGCCGTTACCTTATGATCTTTTTCGAATGGATACATTAAGATATCTAGGAGTAACCATTGGTGTCGATCAAGAGATTTCTCCGCGAACTAAACTTGTGAGTGCACCTTATGCTTATCAATCATCATCCGCCGATATTGCTTTGACGGCAATTGCCGCCGACACGGCCGATTATGCACGATCAGCGGAACGCGTAATTCGTAGCAGGGATCTGTATCATCAAATAATCGATATAAATGCTAATTCCACCACAACCATTCCCTTTGTTACTCGCAATGATAGTGCGGCCATAATTCTCTATTTATACGGCAGTGGCTACCAAGGGACCATTGCTCAACATACACATGATGGTAACAATGAGCATACTCATGGAGTTTCAGGTACTATTGGAAGCACTTCCGTATCACACACACATGCATTTTCCGGGACAACAGGCAGCGGTGGGCAATCGCATACGCACTCCGGAACAACAAGTTCTTATAATCTTGCGCATTCTCACCCCGGTACAACCAGTAGTTATAATCTGGCGCATTCTCATAGTGGAAATACCGACACTGATGGACATCATCATCATGATTTTTTGTTTACTGGAGCTCTTGATGGTCTTTTTCTCGTTCATAATGGTGATTACAATGGCCTAACCGCGCATGGTTCTGTCCAACTTCATAAAGCTACAGGATCAGTATCGACTTCACCAAGTGATCACTCCCATCATTTCTCAACAAGTTCATGGGGCGGGAATCATAATCATACATTTACCACAGGAAGCTGGGGAGGAAATCATAATCACAGCATCACGACTGGAAATGCAAGTACTTCACACACACACAGTTTCTCAGGTTCAACGGGTTCGCATAATATATCCCACAGTCACAGTTTTACCGGAACGGTTGGCTCAGCGGGAAGCGGATTGGGGGTAACCGGAATGGCATTGGGGATATTGCCAACTGGTGTTTCAGTATATGTTGATGGTTACCTTGCCGCTGGTCCTTTTGATGGCGAGTTTGCCTCAGGTCAGTTGGACTTAAGCTCATATATCACGACTGCGGGGGAACATACAATCGAAATAGTCGAAGATGGCGGGACAGGGGGACGGCTCACCTATAATCTGTTTGTGGAGTAGAGCCATGAAAAATACAATAATTGTATGGCAACGGCGAATTATGCTTTTAGTTATATTCAGCATGTTTGTCACTATAAAGATATGTGCTTATACACCACTTGTCGGTAAAAATAGTAAGGCAGATACCAGTAATGATGGAGCATTGTCGCCATCCCAAATTCAGCTAACAGATTCATATGCCAGAAGCGGTGAACAGATTAATTGGCAAGTGATTGCAACCGGCGGGAACTGTGGAAGCTCCGCTAATTATGTTCTATGTGCAACTGCTGGCCAAACCGCTGTTGGTATTGGCAGTTCTAGCTCTCTGGTACTGAGGTCCGGTTTCTGGCAGAGCTTTGGGAGTGTCAACTGTTGTTTGGCGTGGGGAAATGCCGGTGATGCCAACAGCGATGAGGCGATCAACTTGCTGGATATTCTCTGGGTGATTGAGTATGTGTACCAGGATCCCCCCGGTCATCCGCCTAATCCGGGCGGGTGTGATGCCCTGCTTGATGTAAATGGCGATGGTCTTGCGGTTAATACTCCGACCATCAACCTGCTGGATATCCTGGCGCTGATTGAACATGTCTACCAGGAACCGGTAGGTACGCCGACCCTATGTTGTCCGCCGGGCTGCTTGGTACCGTAGCAAGCCATAAGATCATGCCTTCATGTTAAAAGGCCCGCTGTTGCGGGCCTTTATTTATCTCCGGATGTATTTAATCTTTTTCGTTAATCCCCTTATATTTTCATCATGTCAATAAAAGAAGGAAAGCTTTAACATGAAATGTTAATACATTTTTTGCGGCACCTGACAATTCGGTGAATAACAGGGGATTGGTTTACCTATTGGATTTTATATAAATTTAATTCTTGCCAATTTATCAAGTAGACTCAGGTAGCCCACCCTTGAGTGAGTTTCTCATTTTTGGAGGTCGTATACAGAACACCAAGGCCTCAGCCGTGGATTAATGAGCTATGAGGAGGTATCCGGGAATCACGCGGCCGAAGGTGGTTTATCCCGAGGAATTCCGTCATCCTCCGTGGCGTCCAAAGAAATCCGAATAAATAAAACGGGCACGTAATCACGTGCCCGTTTTTGTTTTTGCCCGGAATGCGTTACCAGGTGGGGCCGGCTCCGACGGGGGGGGTGGCCAGAACCGGATCGAAATTGACCGAGGCGGTGATACTGCCTGCCACGGTTGGGATGCCGCCGAGCCAGTAGTTGTTCTGGAGGGGGATGTCCTCACCGCCGGTATCGACACCACTGCAGTACAGGCCGTTGGTGTTTCCGTCAAAGTCGTTGTTGGCGATTTGTCCGGGATCGACAACTACGTTATTCTGACCGTAGAAATAAAGAGAGTAGTAGCCGTCGCGGCAGATGTTATAGGCAATGGTAGCGGTGGTCGAGCGCAGGTCGGCGCGGATTTTAAGCACAATGTAGTCAAATTGGCAGTGTTCGATAATGGGCGCGGAGCTGGATCTGATTTCGGCATAGGCGGTGCCGGTGTTGATATTGGACGAAAACTTAGCATTGTAAAAGCGGGGTGAGCAATCCTCGATGTGGATGGCGTGGGCATTACCAATTGACATATTGCGCAGGTTGATGACATTGCAGTTGCGGATGAGGGTTCCGGCGCCGGTGCCGGCATTGTAATCCACGGTGGTGTTGAAGAAGCGCAGTCCGAAACCGTCGCCGGGATTCAGGCCGCCGGTTTTGTGGGCGGTCATGGTGGCGTAATTGGCGACTGATGCTTCGACGCGAAGCAGGCCGTAGCAATCAATGAAGCAACTGTCTTCCATGTCGATAACGGCATTGTCGAGGAGGTAGAGCTCGACCTGTTCATCGATGTACAGATTGCCGCCGTCGATGACGGTGGTATTCTCGACCACGTAGATATCCTGATCACCGTGAGCCAGTTCGCATCCGGCAGGGTAGGCGGCAATGAGACGGATGCCGTGCATCTGTTTGACGGTATCGGAATAGCCGGTTTCATCGGTGCCAACGGCGGTTATTTTGTAGTGGTAGTAAACGCCATCATCAACGTTGTTGTCGTTGTAGGTGGTGTCGGTGATGGGGTTGGGGGTCAGTTTGGTAAAGGCGGCGCCGTCGGGGCTTCGATAGACGTTATAGCCCTGCAGGTTGGAACCGGAACAGGCGTTCCAGAGCAGGTCGATATTGCCATAGGTTCCGGTTGCGGTGAGTCCGGCGGGGATGCCGGGTTCGATGGGCGGGGGTGATTCGGTCGGGTTGTCATCATCGCCGCATCCGCAGAGCAATATTCCACATGCCAGCAGTAGAATGAATCCAAGGTTTTTCATAGAACTCCTTCCGGTAATTGGAACAAAAGAAAAAGATTAAATGATTTTTCTCATATTATCTTTTGGGGCCTATCATAGCAACAATAAAAAGCGGATTTAATTAATATCGGGGGTGAACTTGACATGGTGGTGTTTCGTATGTTATTTTGATAAACTTTTTATTAATGCCTGTAATCTAAGAGAGGATGGAGAGGTTCATGAAACGAAAGCAAATCCTGCAATCCACGATTCTGCTGTTGGTACTGGGTTTACTGCTGGCATCCTGTGCCAAGCAAGTCCAGGTGGATCCCCCGGTTGCGAAAATCGATCCGAAGGTTGACACGCTGTTCGGGCAGGTTATGGTTGACGATTATCACTGGTTGCGCGACAAGGAAAATCCGGAAGTAATTTCGTATTTGGAGGCCGAGAACGCCTATACCGACGCGGTCATGGAGCATACGAAGGATTTCGAACAGAAGCTGTATGATGAAATGCTGGCACGCATCAAGGAAACGGATCTTTCGGTCCCGGTGAAGAACGGCGACTATTATTATTATTCGCGCACCGAGGAGGGTAAGGATTATTCCATTTACTGTCGCAAGCACGGTTCGCTGGAGGCAGACGAGGAAGTCCTGCTCGACATGAATCAGCTGGCGGAAGGCCGGGAATTTATCTCGCTTGGAATTTACGACGTCAGCCCCAACCACAAGCTGTTGGCGTACGGGCTCGACACGGCGGGCAACGAGCGGTACACGTTACGGGTGAAGAACCTTGAGACGGGTGAGTTGTATCCGGACGTGCTGGTAAACCTGGGAACATCGTTTGAATGGGGCAACGACAACAAGACCTTTTTCTATGCGATCAACGATGACGCCTGGCGCCCGTTCAAGATTTTCCGGCATACGCTGGGCGGCGACCCGGCGAAGGATGCGCTGGTTTATCATGAGGAGGACGAGGCCTTTTTCACGGGGATATACAAGTCGAAGGACGAGAAGTATTTGTTTATTTATGTCGGCAGTAAGACGACCTCGGAGATTCACTATCTCAAGGCCGACAAGCCGACCGGCAAATTCCGTCTGGTTGCGAAGCGCACGCAGGACGTTCGTTATCAACTGGAACATCGCGACGGGGTGTTTTATATCGTCACGGACGAGAACGCGTTGAATTTCAAATTGATGCAGACGTCGGTGTCGAAGCCCCAGAAGAAGTACTGGAAGGAAGTTATCGGTCATCGGGACGACGTTCTTTTGAGCGACGTGGAGTTGTTCAAGAATTTCATGGTGATATACGAACGCCAAAACGGGGTGAAGACGATTCGGATCCGCGATTTTGCGACGGACAAGATTCACCAGGTGGAGTTCCCGGAGCCGGTGTACGACTACTGGACATCGAGCAATCCCGATTTCAACGGAGATATCGTGCGGTTCACGTATACGTCGCTGGTGACGCCTCGTTCGGTGTACGATTACAACATGAAGACGCATGAGCGCGAATTGAAGAAGCAACAGGAAGTTCTGGGCGGTTATAACGCCGATGAGTACCAGTCGGAACGCATTTTCGCGACGGCCGAGGATGGGACGAAGGTTCCGGTTTCGCTGGTGTACAAGAAGGATATGATGAAGAAGGACGGTTCCAACCCGCTGTATTTGTACGGTTATGGTGCGTACGGGGCGAGCTGGGACGTTTATTTTTCATCGAACCGCCTGAGTATTCTCAACCGGGGATTCGTGTTTGCGATCGCTCACATCCGCGGGGGCAAGGAGATGGGTCGGCAATGGTATGAAGACGGCAAAATGCTTCACAAGAAGAACAGTTTTACCGATTTTATTGCGTGTGCGGAACACCTGATCGCGGAGAAGTACACCTCGAGCGACGGCCTGGTAATCGCGGGCGGAAGCGCGGGCGGTTTGCTGGTCGGGGCATGCGCCAACATGCGTCCTGATTTGTACAAAGCGGTCATCGCGGAAGTTCCGTTCGTGGATTTGATGAACACGATGCTTGATCCGTCGTTGCCGCTGACGGTGATCGAGTACGAGGAGTGGGGCAATCCCAACGAGGAGAAGTATTTCAACTACATGCTGTCCTATTCACCGTATGACAACGTGAAGGCGCAGGCCTATCCGAACATGCTGATCACGACCAGCCTGAACGACACGCGGGTGCAGTACTGGGAGCCGGCGAAATGGACGGCCAAGTTGCGGGCGAACAAGACCGACGACAACCTGTTGTTGTTCAAGATCAAGATGGTGGCGGGTCACGGGGGCGTATCGGGTCGGTACGAACGGTGGCATGACCTGGCGTTCGAATATGCCTTTATCATGGATTTGATGGGGATTACGGAATAAGCGTATCCCTCGCAAAGCAAAAACGCGCCGTTTGATCGGCGCGTTTTTTTTTTGTTATGACAAGGTTTCGGGATCAATCGACGGTTTTCAGGAAATCGTGCAGGGCATTGAAATCGGTGTCATCGGCGACGGAGTAGTCATAGTCGATGTACTCGAAGGTTTCATCGGGTCCGACCACGAAGACGGAGCGTTGCATGACGCCGTATTCTTCGAGATAGACGCCCATCTGTTTACCATATTTGCGGGTGTGGTCGGCCAGCAGTTTAAAGTTGAGATTGTGATGTTTGGCCCAGGCGTGATGGCTGAAGACGTAATCGCCGGAGACGGCCAAAAATTCGACGCCAAGTCCGCTGAGGTCGGTGTGGGCATCGCGAAAGGCGCAAAGTTCTTTGGTACATCCCGGTGACCAGTCGGCGGGATAGAAGGCGAGGATATAGCGTTCGCCCTTGAGATCTTCGGTTTTGATACCGGTCATGTTGATGGTATCGCGGGTGGCATAGGGGAGATCGAATTCCGGGATTTTGTCGCCGACCTCGAACAGTTCCCCGGCCTGAGCCGGGAGGCCGGTGAACAACAGAGCAAGCATCAGCAACGGTAGCGCAGTTTTCATAATTCCTCCGAATGAAATTGATTTGTTTGTGAAACGGTCAAAGGGTGGTTGGGGTTCCCCGAAGTCAGGCCGGCTGTTTGAATCGTCCGCACATAATGACGCCGAAGATGATCAGCGCAAACCCGATAAATCCGAAGGTACTGATGGTTTCATCGAATACACCCAGGCCGATCAGGATGGCGAAGATGGTTCCGAGATAGTTAAAGATGCTGATATTTGAGGCGCGGTCGGTCTGGTAGGCTTTGGTGAGGTAGATCTGCGCGGCGGTAGTAGCGAGGCCGATGAGGATGAGGATCAGCAGTTCGCTCCAGGTGGGGGTGACCCAGTGGAAGAGGGTATAGCATCCGACGATCGGGACGGTGACGAGCGGGAAGTAGAAGACAACCACGAGGGGGTGATCGAAGTCCTTGAGTTTGCGGATGAAGTTATAGGCGGTGGCGGAGAAGACGGCGGCGGTGATTCCGATGAGCAGTTCGGGGACGGTGACGCGGGGATCGTATCCTTTGACCATGACGACTCCGGCGAAGGCGACCAGGAAGAAGAGCCACTGGAGGGGGCGGGTTTTTTCACCGAGCATGATCCATGAGATGATAATGGTGAAGATGGGTGAGAGGTACTGGATGGTTACGGCTGAGGCGAGGGGCATGTTCTGCAGGGTGTAGAAGTACATGACCAGCGCGACGGTTCCGCTCAGTCCGCGCATGACCAGCAGTTTTTTATTGTTTCCCCAGGGATTGATATGCCGCGCTTTCAGCAGGAGGTATCCGATGACCAGGGTTACGAGGGCGCGAAAGAGAACGATTTCGTGGGCGGGGATGCGGGTTAGCAATTTGACGCCGGTATTCATGAGGGCGAAAAAGAAGGTTGCCAGGAGGATGTAGGTTATTCCGGGGGGAATTCGATTTTTGCGCACGGTGGTTTTCGGCTCCTTTGCATTATCCATTACCGCATTTTCCAGACCGCTAACATACGCAAAAAAAGGTCAGCGGTAAAGGCGGTAATGGGGGGGGATTGATTGATGCGAAAAAGCCGGATCAGAGGGGGGTCCGGCTTTTTCACATGATAGGCAGTGAGGTAGTGATGGTCTGGTTTAGAACCAGTTTAGTTCCTCAAGTTCCGGAATTTCTTCGATCATTTCTTCGGCGAGGTATTCCAATTCATCGGCGATCTCTTCAAGTTCCTCGGCCTGTTCCTCGAGCACTTCGGCTTTTTCCTCGATTTTCTCGGATTCCTCTTCCAGGTAACGATCAAGGTCGTCTTCATCGTAATCGGTGAGGAGCATTTTAATCAAGCCGCCAATGGCTTTCATGCCCAGTTTGGCACCCTCGACGCCAATTTTGGCACCTTCAATGCCCATGTTCTTGGCGATTTTCACGATCGACATGGATTGGATGTAGAAGTCCTTGACGAGGATTTGCTGATCATCGTTGAGGTTGACCCTGTCTCCGTTGACGAACAGTTCATAATCTTCGGTTATTTCCACCTGATCGTAGTGGCGGCCATGATTGGTGATAACCAGGGTGGAGCCATCAAGGTCGAAGTTGATGTTGTCCCACTCATAATTGTGACTGGTTGATGTAATCACGGAATGTTTTTTCATTTTACTGCCAGCACCGAAGGCCACTGAAAAGGACAGTAACAGTATCGCGGCCATAATAACGAATTTGCGCATAACGCCATCTCCCGGACTGTTTAATGATTGTGTCTATTCAATAAGACGGGGAAACGAGGGCGAAGTTTCACCGGACTGGTATTACGTTACGGCCGGTGTAGTTATCGGCTGATGGTTTGTTGTGGAGGATTCTAAAATCAGGAATCGCGGCGAGAGAAGACAATCACGCCGATAGTGAAGCAAGCGGCGCCGAAGGCGAGCAGGACACCGACCGGGAGGAGCATTTCGTTGAAGGTATAATTGCGCCAGATGGCGCCCTCGATTGCCATCAGTCCCCATCGAATCGGGCTGATGAAGCTGATGGTTTTGATCCAGTCGGGCATAAACATCGCGGGGACCATGGCTCCGCCGATCATTGACAGCACCAGCAGGATGCCCCACCCGGCGCCAGCGACGGCCTCTTCGGTTTTGCCCAGCACGCTGACGCCCATCATGATGCCGACAAAGCAGAGGGCACTACTGATAATTCCCATCAAAACATGCAAGAGATTGGTGATGCGGACGCCGAAAATAAAGTGCCCGATGATGAGGAGCATGACACAGACGGAGAGGCAGGCGATAAAGCAGGCGAGTCCCTTTCCGGCGAGGATATGACTTCGAGAGACGGGGGCGATTCGCAGGCGGAGGAGGGTTCCGATTTGTCGTTCGCGCACCAGCGAGGCGCCGAAGGTGGCGGCGCATCCGAGCAGGCCCCACATGATGGCGGTGGGGAAGTATATTTCAAAAGCGGAGCGTGGCCCGACCCGGTCATCGAGGACCGAGACGGTTTTGATGGGGAGTCCGGCGGACATGGCCGATTGGTTTGTTTCGGTATTGCTGTCGGTGGTGGAGGTGTCATTAATCCAGGCGTTGGAATCGACCGCTCCCATCAGACCGCTCATATCGGTCAGCAGTTGTCTTGCCATATTTTTTTGATCGGGATCGAAGCCGTCCCAGAAGTCGACGGTTTGTCCGAGTCGAGACAATTCCTCGCCGACTTTTTGGGGATTGCTGAACTGCTTCTGCATATTGGTAAAAGAGACTTTTGCCAGTTGTCCCTGGAGGAAGCCCGACTCGGCCTGTCGCGAGGGATCAATGCCGATTTCGAGGATGGGGGTTTCGCTGAAGAGCATACCGCGCATGTTTCCGAAGCCGGGAAGCAGGGCGACATAGGCGACCAGTTTGCCACGACGGACGGATGAGGTGGCACTGTCACGCGACATGGTTACCAGGCGCAGAGAGGGGCTTTCGCCGAGCCGCGCGATAAAATCTTCGGAGTAGGCGGTTTGGTCTTCGTCGACCACGGCGATTTTCATTGATCGTGAACCTCCGCCTCCCCCGGAAAAGACGGTGCCGAAAAAGATGGCAAAGAGCAGGGGGAACAGGGTTACCCAGAACAGCCCGAATTTATCGCGCGTCAGCAGGCGCAGGTCTTTGAGTGCCATGGTGAGGATTCGTCTCATCAGTCGCGCAGGCTCCTTCCGGTGAGATTGAGGAAGACATCTTCCAGGCTGGGTCGTTCTACTTTCAGCCGTTTGAAATTGACGCCAAGACCGGTTAATTTGGCGAGGTCGCGCATGGGCTGGTCGGTGCTGTATTTCAAGTTGGGGCCATCCCAGCTATCGGCGAAGTTTGCGGTATGTTCGGGAATCGATTCGGCCTCGGCGGTTATCAGGGAGTTGCCGCCATGGAGGTCGATCAGTCCGTCAACGGTATCCAGAGCGAGGATGGCGCCGTGATCGATGATGGCGACGCGATTGCAGAGCCGCTCGGCCTCTTCCATGTAGTGGGTGGTATAGATAATGGTTCGTCCGTCGCGTTTCAGTTCCTCGATGGTGTCGAAAATCATGTTTCGTGACTGGGGATCGACGCCGACGGTGGGTTCATCGAAGAGGATAACATCGGGATCATGCACGACCGCGCAGGCCAGGTTGACGCGTCGTTTCATTCCTCCTGAAAAGGTTTCCACGCGGTGATCGGCACGGTCGACCAGTCCGACGAATTCCAAGGCCCAAGCGACGCGGGTTTTGAGGCGTTGGCCGGTCAGGTTATAGAGTTTGCCGAAAAAGGTCAGATTTTCGCGGGCGGTCAGGTTATCGTATAGCGCCAGTGCCTGTGGGGCGTTGCCAAGTTTGACGCGAATCTCGGGGCGGGTGGGATCAGGGACGTTATTTATGGAGATAGTACCGTCATCGGGCTTGAGAACACCGACTATCATGTTAATCGTGGTGGTTTTGCCGGCGCCGTTGGGGCCGAGCAGTCCGAACAGTTCGCCTTTGGGGATATCGAAGGAGACGCCGTTGACAGCGGTGACATCTTTGAATCGTTTATGGAGGTTGGTGATGTTTATCATAGCCGATATTACGAAATGATGGGTTTACTGTTTCCCGAAGATACGGTAATAGTTGTCAGGTGTCAACGCATGGTTCACGGGGTGGTCTTATTCTGTTTTCGGAGAAAGTCTACCTGGCATGGAGGCCGGCGATTTTGACGACACCGCGATGGTAGCCCATGGGGAAGAGGCGTTCGAGTTCATCGAGGTCGATTTGAAACTGCTCGCAGGTTTCGTAAACGGTCGGCACGTATTGTGTTTCCCGGTAATGCTCCCTGAGGAATTTAATGATGTCCCAGTGCTTTTCGGTGAGATAGTCGGGCATGTTCATTTCATTGGCTTTGTGAATGGCGAAATTCTCATCCCAATCGTTGGGATTAACCAGGAAACCGTGAACGTCGGTGGCATAGTCTTTCCGTTCATACATCCGAGTATTGTGCACCATGTGTTCTTCCAGCCAGAGTCGCTGTCCGTAGCCCTCGCGATAGGTTACTCCGGCGAGTTTGCAGGCGCCGCGCAGGTATCCGGTGGGGAAGAGGTCTTTGAGGTTTCCGAGGCCGATATCGTTTTTTTTGCAGGCGATATAGACGAGGGGACACTGGTTAATTTTTTCGAAGGTGTTGCGGATGAAGCGAATGACTTTCCAATGGGCGTCAGTCAGCCCGTCTTTGATTCGTGCCGATTTAGCCATTCCCTCGGCGAAATTCTCATCCCATTCTTTGGGGTCCATGAGAAAACCATGCGAATCGATTTCGTATGATTTGCCGTTGTATTCGAAGTTTTTCATGGCTGTCGTATTTCATCTCCTGTCTGCTTTTGAAATATAGCTATAGTGAAAAATATCACAAGAGAAAAAATAAAAATATAAACGCCCCCGGGTGAATTTTATTGCAATCGGGGTAATGGCCTATGTCTCGCGGTTTTAGCTGGCCGAATCGTGAAAAACGGCACAAGTCGGCCGATCGCCGGCGTCAAAGAGCTTACAGGTTTTTAAAAGGCAGAAAGCTCATGAAGTCGGCGTGGTGGACGATGATGGCTTCGGTGGTTCGTTTGACCATATCGCCCTCGCCGGCATGGGCGGCGATGATGTGGCAGACGTTGTCGGGGACGCCGCATTGCATGGCCAGGCCGACTCCGGAGAAGGGATGGCGGACGAATTTGCCCATGTCGCTGACAACAGCTTTGCCGTCGATTTTGTCATATTCCAGCAGTTTGCCGACATCGGCCAGGATGGCTCCGGCGACGACGACATCGAGGTCAATCGGCAGGTTGTTGACAAAGAAGTGTCCCATGATTTTGGCGGATTCGAACGCGATATGGACGACGGCGCGTTTGTGTTCCATGAAGGTGACGGGGCAGTCTTTGACGAGGAGGGTGAAGGGGATTTTGTTGAGGTCGGCGGCATCGAGTTTACTTTGTTCGAGGGCCAGCACCCAGGTTTGGGTGGTTTGTCGGCGCAGGGTTTCATCCTTGATCCAGTTTAATTCCGGCCATAATTCTTTGACTTGATCCAGCATTGAAAGCTCCTCCTGATAAGACGGGAATTTCTTTGAGAGGGAAGAAACAGCATTGGGGTGGTGATGTCAATAATTGATTGGCCTGACGGGTGGCCGGTGATAATAAAAAATGGCCCTGATGGCAGGGAGGGGGATCCCGCCGATCAGGGCCGATTGCGTCTATCAGATAAGACGTTAATTTGACCAGAGTCCGATGCGATTGCCTTCGACGTCGAAGAAGTAGGCAATATGTCCGACGCCGGGTATTTGCTCTTTGGGTTTATCGGTTTTGCCGCCGTGCTGTTCGACTTTTTGCAGGATGGTGTCGATCTCTTCCACCTCGATATAAAGGGTGATGCCGCCGGTGGGGGCGATGGCGAGATTTTTATCAAAGCCGCCGGAGACGCCGTCCGGGGGTTTGAACATCATGTAGTTCATGGCGGGAATGTCCTCGGTTCCCCAGCCGAAGACGTCAGCATAGAACTTCCCCATTCTGGAATAATCTTTGGCGGGGATTTCGATATGACAGATACCGTGCATAGTGACTCCTTATATCGTTACAGGTGATACTAATTATCGTCGTGTATTATTTGCAAATTGTTTACAGATTCGGTTCTGTAACAGATACGCGCGATCGGGCGGTTGCGATGGACCGCCGGGGTCGATTATCGGTGATGATGGGGTAAACTTACGGTGCTGACGGCATATGTCAAGCACATATTGCCGTCAGGACCGCAGGTATTGCTGAATTTTAGATATCCAGATTGCGCACGTAGCGGGCGTTTTCCTGGATGAAATTGCGGCGCGGTTCGACCACATCGCCCATGAGGATGGTGAAGAGGTGGTCGGCTTCGCGAGCGCTTTCGATATTGACCTGCTGGAGGGTTCTGGTTTCGGGATCCATGGTGGTTCGCCAGAGTTGATCGGGGTTCATTTCACCGAGACCTTTATAGCGCTGGATGCCGACGCCGTCGCGTCCGAACTGGGTCATGAGTCGTTCGCGTTCCTCTTCGCTGTAGGCGTAGGCCTCTTTTTTGCCTTTCTTGAGCAAGAACAGGGGGGGCAGGGCGATATAGATATGGCCGCGTTCGATCAACCCACGCATGTGGCGGAAGAAGAAGGTCAGGATGAGGGTGCGGATGTGGGCGCCATCGATATCGGCGTCAGTCATGATGATGACCTTGTGGTAGCGCAACCCGTCGATGTTGAATTCATCGGTTCCGATTCCGGTTCCGAGGGCGGTAATCATGGTTCTGATTTCATCGTTGGAGAGCATGCGGTCCATGCGGGCCTTCTCGACGTTAAGAATTTTGCCCTTGAGCGGGAGGATTGCCTGGTATCGTCGGTCGCGTCCCTGTTTGGCAGATCCACCGGCCGAGTCACCCTCGACGATGAAAAGCTCGCACGATTCGGCATCGGTCAGCGAGCAGTCGGCCAGTTTTCCCGGGAGAGCGGCGTTGTCGAGAGCGGTTTTTCGGCGAGTTAGTTCTTTTGCTTTGCGGGCGGCCTCACGGGAGCGGGCGGCGGTGATGATTTTTTCGGCGATTTTTTTCGCGACCGGGGGATTTTCCTCGAAGAACTCAGCGAGTTGTTCGTTGACGATGGATTCGACGATTCCGCGGGTTTCGGAATTGCCCAGTTTGGTTTTGGTCTGTCCCTCGAATTGCGGGTCGGGCACTTTGACGGAGATGACGGCGGTCAGTCCCTCGCGGGTGTCATCACCCAGGAGCGACATTCCGTTCTTTCCGTTTTTGCCATTTTTCAGGAGGTTGTTTTTGGCGATGTAGTAATTGATGGTCCGGGTCAGGGCGGTGCGGAATCCGGTCAGGTGCGAGCCGCCTTCGATAGTGTTAATGTTGTTGACGTATGAGTACAGGCTTTCGACGTAAGAATCGTTGTACTGGATTGCAATTTCGACATCGGTGCCATCTTTTTCCCGCTGGATGTAGATCGGTTTTTTAAAGATGATGTTTTTGTTTTCATTGAGGTATTCGACGAAGGAGGCCAGTCCGCCCTTATAGAGAAATTCAACCTCTTTATCTTCTTCGGGGCGATGATCGATCAGGGTAATTTTCAGGCCGCGGTTGAGGAAGGCCAGTTCGCGCATGCGTGAGGCCAGGGTATCGAATTTGTATTCGACTTTGGAGAAGATTTCCCGGTCGGCCAAGAAGCAGGTTTTGGTTCCGGTTTGTTTACGTTTTCCGATCTGTTTGACTTCAGAGGTTGCGGTTCCCCTGGCATATTCCTGGCGGTTGACGTTTCCATCGCGGCTGACTTCCACCCAGCACCATTCGGCGAGGGCATTGACGACCGAGACGCCGACACCGTGGAGTCCGCCGGAAACCTTATAGGTGGTGTGGTCGAATTTACCGCCAGCGTGGAGCATGGTCATAACGACCTCGAGCGCGGATTTTTTCTGGGTCGGGTGCATATCGGTTGGGATGCCGCGTCCGTTGTCGGTTACGGTGATGGAGTTATCGGTTCCGATTTCGACTTTGATGGCGTTGCAGATTCCGGCCATCGCCTCGTCGATGGAGTTATCGACGACCTCGTAGACCAAGTGATGTAGGCCGCGATTGCCGACATCGCCAATGTACATTGCGGGGCGGCGTCGAACCGCTTCCAGTCCTTTGAGGACCTGTATTGTGGTGGCATCGTACTGCCGTTCTGATTTTTTCTTTTTTTCTTCCAAGGTTGCTATTCCATCTTCCATTGAGAAGCCATTCCTCATGTTTACGCGATAAAGCGAATTTTTCTGACGGCGGAACCGCCCGGGATTTCGTGGATTTTCTTCAGGATCAATTCCACCTGCAGAGAGAGTTGCTGACGCCAGACGGCATCGGGGACGGAGATCAGGATGGTGTGGTCTTCATATCGCACCGGCCTGGTTACTCTTGCGATAGTCTCTCCGACGATTTCGGGCCATTTTTTGAGGACGTTCCATCCGGCCAGGGTGGAAGCTAATCCCAAATCGCCCATGACTTTATCAATCAGTGATCCGATTTTTGCGGGCGCTTTTTTTGCGGTTGTCATTCGCTGGTATACCATAACTCTCTATTATACTACTATTTTAACCGTGTAGCAAGTAAAAAGTTCCGCTCTAATATGTTAGTTTTTAATGAGTTATGGGGAATTTTGCGGATGTTTTTTTGATAAAAAGGGTTGTTTTTTTTACCAGTTTTTTTCGACGGATTTCAGGCGTTGTCGTCGAGGAAAACGGCTACTTGGAATGCACATGTCAGGTCCTTCACGGCGCATCATTCGCACGGTCAAATCCTGGCAGGCCTGGCATCGGCGAATGGAGTTGGCATGATCTTTTTTGATTATTCGGCGGCGGACATGGCCCGGGGCGTACACGGGTTTGTCGACGATTTCGAATCCTTTGGAGGGGTCATTGTCATCGATGAATCTGGCGCCGCAGATAACGTTGCGGGTTCCCGGCTCGTAGATGGTTGCTCCGGGACATTCGATAAACATGTTATCGCCGTCCAGCAGAACATCATCCTCAAACGGCGACTGCATGACGGCATCATCGCGCTCATTGACGGGGATGCGGGTCAGCTTTTCGGCGTCATCCTTTTCGTTTTGTTTTTTATCATTCATGCCATAATCCTGAGAGCCTGTGATTTCGACTATCCCTTTACGAGGAGGACCACCGAGAAGAGGGAGACACTGACGGGGAGGATGTAAACGAATGAGAAGGGGAGGAAGTAGGTTGCGACAAAGGTAATTGCGGTCGCCGGTATCAGGACATAGCGAATCACGTCAAAAGATATTTTCATCACTTTCAGCAGGAGCAGGACAACCGCACTGAGTATCAGCAGGGTGGCGGCAATCAGCCCCGGTGTCCCGAATTTGTCGAGAATAAGGAGTTTTATTTCGGTGAACCAGTTGGGAGTGGTGCTTAGGAAATCCATTGCCTGTTGGAGCAGTTCTTGCATCGTTCCGCCTTTCTCAGAAATCCTCGAGGGGTTCAATGGTAAGTGAGGATTCCCCGACGCGAGACAATCCGGACATCCTCTGGGTCAGAAAATTCTGAGAGCTAATCCAATCGTGCGAGATATTGAGGACCTCGTTATATTCGAGTTCGGAGATCCAGTCGAGCACAATGGTATCGATCATTCGGCCATTGACGGTGACATCATCCATGGTAAGGGTAAATTTGACTTTCATCAGATTGGCCTCTTTTCACGTTTGCGTCTTGTTGTCATTTGTCATATTCTTTTGCAAGCGGAATGCCGTGCCCGGGCCAACTTTTACATGGTATCGTAAGGTGTTGTCGCGCAATGCGATAAATGATAAAATGTGCGGACATTGCACAATTGGGGGGTTATTTTGATGATGGTTGGTTCTGATTTATTATGGGATGTTTCCCATAGAGGATGGGATAAACAAAGCCCCGGCCACTGGTTATGGCCGGGGCCCGCCGTATTGCGAATACTTCGTACCCCCTAATCCGACGTTATCGGTATTGGAAGCGACAACATCGTACCCTTCATTTTCAGGAGCAGAAGAAGATGATAGCTGTGAGGCTGGTGCTCTCCCCCCCCCAAGGCGACCGTCGTTTCAGCGACACTCGCCGGAAAATGAAAGCGGCTGTTATGGCAACATTTCAGTCAAGTCGAGCTGTCATCATTTCCGTAAGCCATAAGGTGCTACCAGAGCGGCTCCTTACATGTCATAGGCAATATTCCTCCCTGTTTAAGGTTCCCGGTTTTGATGCCGGGTAGAAAAGAGGCGGATTTCTATGGCTATTGCCTATCAGACTACACTGGAAATGTCAGGTAATTGAGTGGGGTGATATTACCTATGTATAATATACAGTTGGGTCGATATTATGTCAAGAGAATTCGGGTCCATATTCGATAATATTTTACATGTTACGACCAAGTGACTGTGCCGCAATTGCAAGCCCGGTTTGCGTCAGATCAGAAATTGAGGCCGACGGAGAAATAGACGCGATCAAGATTGTCCTCGGTAATACCATATCCCAAGTCGATCGGTCCGAGGGGTGAATCGTAGGCGAGTGACACACCGGTTCCCCAGCGCAGGTTGCTTAGTTTGATGGCGTCGATCGAGGTATAGACCTGGCCCATATCGTAGCGGGCGGTCAGATAGAAGCGCCAGGGGAGTTTGAAGCGGAATTCGAGGTTTCCGAGGACCATTTTATCACCGGTGATTTCATCGGTATTATATCCCGCAAAGGATTTTTGTCCTCCGATATAGAACCGTTCCGACACGGGGATGGCATATTCGGTATCGACCCATCCGAGGGCGATTTTGGGATGGAGGTTGAACCAGGGCAGGAGGGGGAAGTATGATTCCACCGAGCTGAACAGTTTGGTGTACCTGGTTTCGCCACCGAGGACATCGGCGGCGAATTCGATATAGAACACGTGCCGTTTGCCATCGGTCGGGAAGGGGAATTTATCGATGGTTTCCACGTGCGAGCGGAGGGTGATGGTTCTGAGGCGGGTACTTCCGGTGATTCCGGTGGTGTTATGGCGGGTGTCGATATCCTCCCATCGGATTTCCCCGGTGACGGTTCCGAATCGAGAAATCTGCTGTCCGACGACAACATCCAATCCCTGTCTTTCTTCTCGTATGGAGTATGTTTCGCGGCTTTTATTGTCATAAAACCTGCGGTCGAGTCGGTTGAAGTATGCCCGGACGCGGTAGGTGAGGTAGGTTGAGAAGAAGCGGTCGGCTTTGAGGGAGATTTCGTATTTTTGACGTCGCGGGGCATACTGGGCATGCATCATGAATTCCTGGCCGGTTCCAAACAGGTTATCATCGAGAACCTCCACGAATTCCTCGCTATAGTACTCATCGTCCCAGTGCCATCCGAGGCGCACCTGGGTGTATTTTTTTTCTTCGACATTGAGGCGTATCACGGCGGCGGAGTCTCCGGGAAGGATGTTCATGATGACCCGGTCGAACAGGTCGGTGGCGTAGATATTCGCGATGCCGTTGCGGGCGTCGCGCAGATTCAGCGGCTGATCGATTTGCGGGGTGAAGTGAGACCGAATCAGCCAGTTTTTGGTTCGCCGGTTGCCGGTGATGCGAATGTCCTCGATGGTGACTTCATCAATATCGACGTGGACGAGATTTTCATCGGGATCGTAGTGGACGTCCCTGACGTGGGCCAGATCATGTCCGTTGGCATTGTAGATGGCGATGATGCTGTCACAGAAGGCGGCGGTATTTTCCGCCGTGAGGCGGGGGCCATAGCTGTTCAGGATATCAATCAGGGTGGAATCCTCGAGGAGTGAATTCCCGGCGATTTCGATGGTGAGCCTGTCCAGTTCCGGTTGGGGGATGGCGGAGATTTCCAGTCGGGCGTTTTTTCGTTCATCCTGTCGTTGTTCATCGGTGATGATTTTGATGTTCATCGCAAACAGGCGGAGGCGGCGGTAGTGTGACAGGAGCAATTCCTTGAGGACCTGTCGTTGCAGGGTCTGACCGGCCAACGCGGTGAAAGGGCCGGTATCCAGGATGTTGGGGCATTTATCACAGACGACTTTTTCAATGAAGAGCGAATCACCGGCGTTGGTGTGATCGAGCCGACTTTTAATGGTCGGGATGATTCTGAGGCCGGCCTCATATCCGCGTTGGATCAGGGTGGCGCCATGATGGAAGTCGGCGGAACCGAATTCCTCGATATCCGGGGTAATAACGATATCGGCGGTGGCCAGGGCGTTTTTCTTTTTATCCATTGACATGATGGAGGTGACCTGGTTGGCGATATCGATGGGGTCGGTGATTTGCTCTTTGGGGAGGAGGTCGCTGGTGGTGTTGACGGCGACGTATAGATCGAGTCCGGGATCGAGATTCGCGACGACATCGACCGGGACCGGATTGAGCATTCCTCCGTCCATTAAGATTCGGTCGCCTTTTTCCACGCCGGTAAAGGCCAGGGGAAAGGCCATGGTGGAACGCATGGCATCGGCCAGATTACCACCGGCCAGGATGATTTCCATTCCAGAGACAATATCGGTGGTAACGGCCCGGAAGGGGATTTTCAGCCGTGAGAAATCTCCACCGGAAATATAATTTGGTTTGAGGGTGTAGCGCAACATCAGGTCGGACAGTTTCTGTCCGCTGGTGAGGGCCCGTGGGATATAGGGCATGATTCCGTCGAATCTTATGGAAAGCAGATATCGTTCTTTTTCCGGTCGCTGGGTCAGGAACATGGTGGTTCGTGAGGGTCGGTTGGAGAAGAGGGCGTTGAAGTCGATGGCATTGATGATGGAGTCCAGTTCGTCGGCGTTATATCCGGCGGAATAGAGGCCACCGATGATTCCCCCGATTGAGGTCCCCGCAATGGCGCCGATGGTGATATTGGCATCCTCCAGGGCCCGCAGAACGCCGATTTGGGCGATTCCCCTGGCTCCGCCTCCGGAGAGGGCGAGGCCGATGGTGTGGGTGCTGTTGGGCGGTCGATAGCGATCCCGATCCCATCCGATGACCACGGTCGAGGTATCCGCGAGGGCGGCGGCAACCAGGAGGTTGCCGATGATGATTATTTTCCAGACGTTTTTCACTTGCTATTGATGCCTCTTCATGCGTTTTTACATATTACAGATTAACCTGATGGGAATGCAAGTAATAATGTCACCGTTATCACAATCGGAGCGCAAAAGCGTGCGGTCGTTACAGACGGCCAAGGGCCGCGACCGGCATCGGCAGTTTCTCGGCGAGGGGGTTCGCCTGCTGGAGGAGTCGTTACGGCACAACTGTATGCCGTCGAAGATTTATTATGCCGAGTCGCAATTGAACGACCGTGGTCGTTCTTTGCTGGGACGATTCCGCAAGGACGGGGTCATGGTTGAGGCGATATCGCATCGGACGCTTGAGCAGATTGCGGAAACGGAGCACAGCCAGGGGATTATCGGGGTTTTTGCGATGCCAGCGACCGACCTTGGGAGTGTTTCGCGGGAACAGGTCCGGACGGTGATTTATTTCGATAACATCAGCGATCCGGGCAATGTCGGGACGTTGCTTCGTTCGGCGCTGGCGTTCGGTCTCAACCTTGCGGTTTTTTCACCGCACAGTGTTGAGCCTTTCAACGGCAAGCTGGTTCGTTCGTCGGCGGGTGCGATTTTCGGATTGCCGATTGCGACGGCCTCGATAGCGGAATTGCACGATTATTACGGCAATGGCAATATGCAGATTCTGGCGGCGGATCAGCACGGTGAGGAATTGCCGGGGGTTCTACGTCGTCTTCGGCGCAACAAGTTGTTGGTGATCGCGATCGGTTCAGAGGGGGCGGGTTTATCCGACGCAGTGCAGGAGTTATTGGATGTGGGGATTCGGATCGGTCACAGTCGCCGGGTTGAATCGTTAAATGCGGCGGTGGCGGGATCGATTATTATGCAGGAATTATATCAAAGAAGAATTGGGAAATGACATGAACAGGCAGATCACACACATGGCGGCGGTGCTGTTGTTGTTGCTGGGGGCCGAGATGTCTTTCGGCGAAGAATTGCTGGCGCACGGTGAGAACCGTTTTGTCACGCGCAAGGCGGTGATTGGCAAGGCGGCGCGGGGGAATACCGCCTTTGTGGTGCAGTCGGCGCTCAGCCTGTCCGGCAAGTTGTATATCACGGCGGATGCCGCCGATTCGGCGAGTTTTGAATTTCGCAAGGTTCTCAAGACATCGCGGGAATCGCGGGCGCATGATTATGCCGCGTCGATTGACGTCATTATCGAAGACGGCCCGGAGGGGATGAAGGTGTTATTGCAGGCTCCCAACCCGGCGCCGTGGAGCGGGACGGAGCACTCCGCGATGATCGAGGGGGAATTGCACCTGCCGGAGGGTAGCCAGGTTTCTTTGCTGGCCGACTATTTCGATATTGTGGTTGAGGGTCCGCTGGCGTCAATTGAGAATGAGACATCGTTCGGGCGACTGGAGGCGAATCAGATCACGGATAAGGTTCACCTGTCGACTTCGAGTCGCGATATCGTGGTGAGTGACATTTCCGGTGAGGTTGCGCTTGAGACGACCAGCGCCGAAATTCGCATTACGGATATGACGGTGGGCGACAAGCCAGCCCATATCCGTAACGAGAATGGTGATATCGCTTTGAATCGTTGTACCGGGGGGCTGGATATCAAGACGAGTTACGGCAAGATCAAGGGTTCCGAGCTGGTTTTTGACGATGTCAAGGTTTTGATCGAAGGGAGTTACAGCCCGATCCGGTTGAAGGTCAGCGCTCTCGATGAGGCGGAATTGATGATTAGCAATACCAATGAAGATATCGACTTGATTTTGCCTAACACGGTATCGGCGGATTTCACGCTGGAGGTTGATGTCGAGTCGGACATAGATGTCGAGGATATCAAGCTTGCGCCGACTTTTATCAATGAGCGTCGGTTGGAGTTCATGACCGGTTCGGGTGAATCCGTTATCAGTGCTGAAATCCAGGGGATCGGCAATATCCTGGTGGCGGGTCAGCGCCGGTGAAGCATTTGTTCATGCTGTTGTGCCTGGTGTTGGTCGGTCCGTTGTTATGTGGGGTGGCCGGGGCGGGGGATCGTATCCCGCTTCCAGGCGGGGTGCAGTACTATCGGTTTGCATCGGCGGTTGACGGCCCGGAGGCGGTCTGGGTCAATCCCTCGGCACTGGGGCGTTACCAGGATTTCACGATACAATATATCGGCGAGTATTACGACGACAAGTTATTAAAAAGTTGGGGGTATGTGGTCAGTGATCGCGGCGGCGGAATCGCGTACCGGAAGCTGGATAATTTCCTGGGGGTGGAGTATCGGGAGTACATATTCGCCTTCGGTACGGAAATTGGTCGTGAAAACCATATCGGGGGTTCGTATCGGTATGTGACGGAGGGTGCGGGCATTTATGACAAGCGACATTTCTGGAATGTGGGATTGTTGTTCAGTCAGAATCCGAAATGGTCATTGGCGGCGGTATTTTCAAATTTGAATCGGGGGCGGGTCGATGGCGAGCGGACGGATATCGAGCAGGTATATGCCGCGACTTATCGTCAACTCAGGGATCGGTTGCGGTTATCGATGGCGATCAACCTTTCGACGGGGCAGAGTTTGTCAAGCGCGGATTACATGTACGGCGCGGAATTTCTGGCGCATCCGAAAGTCACGTTGTATGCCAATATCGACGACAACAGTAATTTTGAGATCGGGGCGCGAGTCAACCTGATCAACTACATCCTGGGCGGTCAGACGCGAATTGACCGCGAGGGTAATCATCTGGGTTCACCGTTGTATATCAGTTTTTATCCGTTACAGAAATAAGAAACGGGGCCGGATGGCCGACCCCGAGTTATGTGACCGTTGTATGGTCCGGCCTGATCATTTTTACTCGATGATTGCATACAGATTAAGTAACAGGTGTTCGGATTCGGACAGAAACTAAAACGGGGAAAAGGTGTTTGGTATATTGTGAATGATGCCGAAGAGTAAAGTAGTTGCGATGCTGAAAAGGATATATTATACTTTTATCATGAAACGCGGGTGGATTATCAAGCTCAGTTTTATTTTGACGGTTATTGTCATGGCGGGGGCACTGTCGGGCTATGGTCAGGCGGTGGATCAGGTTCATGACACGACGCTGGCGAACGGATTGATGCTGATTACGTGCGAGGATCACTCGGTCCCGCTGGTATCGGTGGGCATGTTTTATCATGTGGGCAAGAAGAACGAACCGGCCGGTTATACGGGTATCTCCAAGGTTTGCCGCTGGATTATGCTGGACGGGACGCTGACGTACAAAAAGGGTGAGTACGCGCGCATCATTCAGGGGGGCGGCGGTTCAATGGAATCGTACAGCGGCTATGACATGTCGATGTATGCGGCGACGGTACCGACCGACATGCTTGACACGATTTTGTATCTCGGGTTCGACCAGATGCAGAACGTTAACGTTACGTTCGAGAAACTTCTTTCGGCCAAGGAGGCGGTTCGCAAGGAGCGTTTGAATCAAGTGGAAAGTTCATTGTACGGGGTGTTTAACGAGGAGATCTTCAACCTGGCCTATCGGGTTCATCCATATAAGAACGCATATTTCGGCTGGCCGGCGGATGTCGCGGGACTGACGGTCGATGATGTTACGGACTATATCGAGACCTTTTACCAGCCGGCCAACGCGGCGGTGATCGTGGTTGGTGATTTCGACACCGAGCGAGTGACCAAGCGGGTGGTTGATTTGTTTGGATCGCTGTTGCCGCGCAAGATGCCGCCGATGAAGAAAATCGTGGAACCGACCCCGCGCGGGGAGCGGCGGACGACGATTACCGGAATTGCCGATATCCCGCTGGTGCTGGTTGCATATCATGCTCCCCCGGCCAATCATCCCGACCGCGCGGCTCTTGAGGCGTTATCGAATATGCTGAGCCGGGGAGGATCGTCACGTCTTTACGATCGTTTGGTCGACGAGGAAAACGCGGCGATGGGAGTTGACGGTGGGGTGCTGTTTTTGGAGGATCCGGGGCTGGTTTTTTTCTATGCGATTCTCAATTATGATTTCCCGGTTGATGAGGGAGAGAAGCTATTGACCGAGGAAGTCGAGCGACTGCGGTATGAATTCGTCAGTGATGCGGAGCTGGAGAAAACCAAGAACCAGATGGAGGCGTATTTTTACCGTGAAAGCCGGACGCTGTCGCAGAAGATGAATCGGATCGCGGCGCACCAGTTTTTATACGGGGACTGGCGTCTGCTGGAGTGGCGGATAGAGGGAGCTCGTTCGGTAACCAAGGAGGATATCAAGCGGGTGGCGACAAAATATTTGACGCGGGCCAACCGCACGGTTGCGGTTTTGGTTCCGGCGGATTATTTCGAGCGGACGGCCGAGGAAGAAAAGGCGGACCGATGAGATTTGCGACGACGATAGTTACGCTGGTATTGCTGGTGATGTTTGGCGCGGGATCGGTAACGGCGGGTTTCGTTCCGGATTATGAGTCGTATACGCTTAAGAACGGCCTGCGGGTTATTGTGGCCGAAAGTCACCAGGAGCCGATGGTGGTGTTTCGCCTGATGTTTATGACCGGCTCGGGAGTGGATGCCGATGGTCGGCACGGTCTGGCGGCAATCACGACCGAACTGATCAAGATGGGCACGGAGCGCTACAGCGGTGAGATGCTGGCGGCGGTGATCGATTCTGTCGGGGGGATGATCAACACGGATGCGCGACGTGACATGTTGGTCATGGAGGGCGACTTTTTATCCCGGGATCTTGATCTTGGTTTTTCCTGCCTGGCTGATATGGTTGTTTCGCCCACGCTTGATCCTGATGACCTGGGGGCGTTAAAGCGGCGGTTTATATCCTACAAATTGCAGTTGGATGCGGTTACATCGGATCGCCTGCTGACGTCGCTTTACGGAAAAATTTATGGCGAGGAAAGTTACGGGGTTACTCCGACGGGGACCCGATCCGGGTTACGGCGGATAACGATCGAAGACGTCAGGGCGTATCATGCAACGTACATGCGGCCCAATAATGCGGTTTTAGTGGTTGGTGGCGATATTGACATCGGTTCGGTCAAGAAGCAGATAACGCGTTATTTTTCGACGTGGAAGCGGGGAGAGGAGATTGTCCAGCCTCATATCACGGCAAGCTCGGCGGACAGTCTGCGGATATTCCTGATTGATCGACCGAATGTTCCGACGACGGAATTCGTAATGGGTCTGGCGGCGGTACCACCGGATGATGAGAAGTTCGCGCCGCTGATTCTTTTGAACTATATTCTTGGCGGTGGTGGTGAAGTCTCGCGATTGTATGACGATTTAATTCGGGGCGATGAACTGGTTTCAGCGATCAGGTCACAGGTTGATTTCTCCCGTCACGGGGGGGTTTTTTATGTCATCGGTTCGGCACCGACGGAAATGGCGGCGGATGCGCTGGCGCGGATTTTCGACATTCAGCAGGAATTGCGGGAAATCCGTGTACCGATGCGGGAGTTGAATGACGCCAAGCGCTTTTACCAGGGTTATCTTCCGCGATATTACGAAACGTCGTCCTCGGCGGTGAGGCGATTCGGTTTTTTGTGCGGTTTGAATGTGGCGCCCAATTTCTATGAGTCGTTGAGCAAGCGAATCAGCGAGGTTGATCCGCAGACACTTCGCAAGGTTGCTTCGGAATATCTTGATCCCAATCACATGTATATTATTGTTGCGGGTCCTGAGTCGCGTTTGAAGGGCAGTCTTATGGGACTGGGCTCGGTTGAGATCGAACGTCGCGGTTCGGAGTAGGCATAGTTTCGCGGCATTGCCGCATGATTACAAATTACAGGCCCCGGTCATGGACCGGGGCTTTTTAGTGTACTGTTGGCAGTTTACGTTGATACATACCCGACATCGGTCTGTTTCCATCCGGATCGTCCAAAGGAGCGCACGACGGGAGTTTCCGGGGGCAGTTTGGTCGGGTCTTCCAGATCGGTGTCAAAGCGATAATCACGAGTGGGGGCGGTATAGTATTCATTCAATCCGCCATAGAGCCATTGCCCGGTGGCCTGGGTCGACCTCCAAAGATTGACCATCGATCCGTTCAGGGTAAATTTGGTTGAATCCCAGTGTTCGAGAAAGCGTGGCAGGTTGGCCAGTCCGCCACCATAACTGGAAGAGGTCGGAACACAATCGCCGGAGATGATTGAGGCGTTGACGACGGTTGGGGAGGACACCGTCCGGAGGGTTCGCAAGGACTGGTTGGAGTTAGCATCTTGCCAGTCGTTTGACAGGAAGTTGACGGCATCGGCAACGATGGCGGCGGGTTGCTTGTCGACGGTATTGAAGTCGCCCTTGACGTAGACCGGGTTTTCGCAAAAGACCGAGACGGGATTTCCGACGTCGGTGGCATTCACCAGCCTGGTGGCGTTGAATCCGGTGCGTTGATCCGAAGAATACACAACGCCGTTCGAGGGGAAGTAAGTGCTGGTTTGCAGGAGGTTCATGTCGAGGTCGGTGGAATTGACCCATACGTCCTCACGGTCGTCATAGAAGGAGGTGTTAGTGATGGTTCCGGCCGGAAGGAGGGCGGAGATATCCTGCCAGACGCTCCCGATTTTGGTATAGGGGACGCCGTCGATAATTTTAAACGTGGCCTTATGTTCATAGGAGTCGGGATTTCCAGAACCTCGTTCGATCAGGAGATGGGGATCTCCCCCGGCGTTGGCCAGGGGGACATTCAGTCCATCCTGTCCGAAGGCCTGATCGCGGACATTTCCGCCCCAGCGGGTACTGGCGGAATCGTACCAATATGAATCGGAGGCATCCAGCCATGATCCATTCTGATTCATTGATACCAGCGAGCCGTCGGACGCCTTGAAGTTAACATCACCGCTGGCGGTTCCGGTTCCCGACCAGGCGGGAAATCCATGATAGATATCTCCGGAGGCGGTCACTTTGCCGTCGAAGCTCAGCGACTGGCTACATTGCAGGTACATATTTCCGTTGACGTGGACTCGTCCGGTCACGGTCATATCCTTGGCGGGGGTAGTCCAGAGGTCATTGGCATAAAAGACGGCGAACTGGAAAATCGGTACGAGAGCGCACTCGAATTCCTGGGTCAGCCTGACCTGGCTTCCATCGGTTAGCGAGGTTCCGATTGAGGAGATAGTATAGGTTTTGACCAGGGCATTGAGTCCAGCCAGGGTTCCGTGGGTCAGTCGATCCATGACGGCGGCGCCGTTGTCGGTGGTGACATAGGCCACTGAGGCGTTGGAATTCAGCGACTGGACGCCGGCGGGCAGGGTTTGCCCGGGGGTGGAACTGGTCTCATAATCGGTTTGGAGTGCGGCCGAGGCGGTTTCAAGCCCGGCCTCGGCGGCATAGAAGCAGACCATTTCATTCATTTCATTACCGGCGATCGAGATTTCATCGTCGGCCAGTTTTAGCGCGGCCAATCCGACCAAGGTCAGCATGACCATCAAAATCAGCGCAACAAATGTCGCAAGCCCCTTCTCGTTTGTAATTGGCTTTGGTGCTGTCATATCCGGTCCCTTATTCATAGTGTCACTGGTGCCGTTAAACGTAGCAGGTTGCGAGATGTCGTGCGTGCATCAGTTATTAATTGTTTCCATGACCAATATCGGCCTGTTGCCATCCGGTTCTCTGGAAGACGCGGACGGTTGGAGTTTCCGGCGGCAGTTTATTGGGGTCATCCAAATCGATATCATAGCTCCATTCCCTTATGGGCGGGCTGTAATAGGTGCCGTTCCAATCGCCGGTGGCGTGCTGGGAGTTCCATAGGTTGACCAGCGAACCAGTATAGATAAATTTCACGCCGGACCAGACCTCCAAGAAGCGCGGGAGATTTTCCAGTCCTCCGTTGTAGTTGGAGGAGGTGGTATTGGTGTTGCCGGTCATGACGGAGGCATTGACGGTGGTCTGGGTGGCGATGCGATTGCTTTTCGACAGGGCTGATTTGGAATCATCCCAGTTGTTGGATAAAAAGGTGACGGCGTCGCCGGCAATGGCGGCGGGTTGCTTATTGACGGAGTTGAAGTCGCCTTCGACGTATACGGGATTTTCGCAGAAGAACGAAATCGGTTGCCCGATATCCGAACCGTTGGTGAGTCGGGCGGCGTCAAAGCCGGTGCGCGAGTCGGAGAAATAAACCACACCGCTGGTTGGGAAATAGGTACTTGTTTTCAGCAGTGACATGTCAATGTTGGTGGCATTGACATTGGTTCCCTCGCGGCCGTCGTAGAAGGTCGTAGTGGTGATGGTATTGGCCGGGAGGAGGGCATTGATATTGACCCAGGCGGCTCCGATACGTGCTTCGCACTGACCGTCGATGATGCGCAGGTCGGCCAGGTTTTCATAGGAATCGGTGTTGCCCGCGGCGCGCTCGATAATTTTATGGGGATCACCGGCGTTGGTCAGGGGGAGGTTCAGTTCATCCTGGCCAAAGGCGCTATCCTGGACACGTCCACCCCATCGGGTTGAGGCGGTGTCGTACCAATTGGCGCTGGCCGAGGTTAAGAATGATCCGTCGGCGTTTTTCATGTTCTGATAATTGCCGTCGGGGTCTTTGACAAAGACGTTTCCGGTGCTAACTCCGCCGGCGCCCTTGCGGCCGTGGAGGAGATTGCCGGAGCAGGTTACATAGCTATCCATGTACAGGTTTGACCCGGCCTGGAGCCAGAGATTTCCGTTGGAGTGGACACGTCCGATCAGGGTCATGTCGGGTCCCGGTGCGATTTCGAGGTCGTTGCCATAGAAGACGGCGAACTGGAACAGGGGCACCAGGGCGCACTCCCATTTCTGGACGAGGGTGACCTGGGCGTGGTCGACGGTTGAGGTGCCGGTCGATTGAATGGTGAAGGTTTTGACCAGGGCATGCAGTCCGGCCAGGGTTCCCTGGGTGAGGACATCCTGAGCGGCGGCACCGTTATCGGTGGTTTGGTAGGCGACCACCTGGTTATTGATGGTAAGGCTTCCGGAGGGCAGGATAGTCGGGGGCACCCCGGTGCTTTCGTACTGCGTCTGCATGGCGGCGGCGGCCTGTTCGAGGCCTCCCTCGGCGGCGTAGAACGCGTTCATTTCGTTCATTTCGTTACCGGCGATGCTGATTTCATCATCGGCGAGTTTCAATGCGGCCAGTCCCACCAGGGTCAGCATGATCATCAAGATCAGTGCAATGAAGGTCGCCATCCCGCGATTATTATGAATTAAATATGTACTCATGGTTACACCTGTTCTGTAATGAGTGTTACTATATGTCGAGATTCCTCAGATTTACCGATGACGTAAAATTCCGGTGACGATAGGGATCTGACGGAAAATCCGGATCGGGTTGGGAAGTGCGGGTTGTCAGTGAGATGCCAACTTCGCGAATATCTTCCAGGATGGCCGGAACATTGACCACGGCACCGTTTTTCATTTTGTAGGTGAATTGCAAATCCGATATGTTTTCGGCGTATACCTCGGCATTTCTGCCCGGCAGTTGCATCATTAGGTTGGGATGCAGGCTGTCGGAATAGTCGATATAGAATTTGACCTGTTCCAATGAGAGGACAATGGCGTCCTTGTCGTAGGCCTTCGAGAGCACCATGGTATTATGTTGAATGTGCGCCGATCCGACCTGGACGTGTGAGATTTCAAAAAACTCACCCCCGCCCGAGTCGGGATGGAAGATGTACGCCCACTGTCCGTCGTAGAAGCAGGAGACATCGTGCCCATCGCATCTTAATTCCGCCGATGGGTTTGGCATTTGGTGTTCAATCTGGGCATCGCATCCACCGGTGGCGTAGGTGATGATAATGGTATCCGGATTGGTGTCATAGGCTTCGATGCCATCGAGTTGCAGGGGAAGTTCATATCCGGCCATACGAATCTGCCGGGTTAACTCGTCGATCGCGGCGCGGGCATTTTGTTGCATGTCCGTCACCTGTTCCTGGGTATTCCAGTTTTTGTGCTGATTGACGTAGACCTTGAAAACCGCGGTGGTCACAATTCCCGCCAGTATCAGCGCCACCAGGGCTTCGAGAACGGATACCCCGGCGATTTCAGTTATTATCCTGATAGGTTTTCGTTTCATTTTATACTCCTGTCTGCTAAAGTTCTATGTCGAATAGTTGCGCAAGTGCACGGATGAGTTATAGGCCCTGCGGCGATAGGGATCGCTCGGGAAATTTGGATCCGGCTCGGCGGCGCGGGCAATCAGTGAGATTCGTATTTCGCGGACATCTTCCGGGATAACGGGCACATCGACGATAATGCCGTTATTCATGCGGTACCTGATTTGCAGGTCCTCGATATTTTCGGCGTAAGTCACCGGGTTTTGTCCGGGCAGTTGCAACATCAGTTTGGGATGCGCGGAATCCGAGATGTCCACGTAATAGCGGATTTGTTGCATGGCCAGGACGATGGCATCGGCCTCATAGTTTTGTGAGAGGCCTGCGGATGCCGGTTGAAGCTGGGCCGTTGAGGTCAGAACCTGTGCGATCTGGAAGAACTCACCGTCACTTGAATCGGGATGGTATATATATACCCATTCGCCGTTATGGAATCCCGAGAGGTCCTGTCCGTCGCACTGCAAATTCGCGGTTGGCCCGGTCATGTCATGCATCAGAACGCCTTTGCAATCGCGGTCGCAGTATCTGATGGTGATACCGTCCGGGTTGGTATTATCGGGTGCGATACCATCGATCTGCGTCGGGATATTATGTCCGGCCATCCGAATCTGCCGGGTCAGTTCATCGATTGCGGCTCGGGCGTTTTGTTGCATGTCGGTTATATGCTCCTGGGTCGACCAGTTTTCATGCTGGTTGACGTACACTTTAAAGATAGCTGTTGTCACGATACCTGCCAGAATCAGTGCTACCAGTGCTTCAAGAAGCGATGCCCCCTTGACACCTGTCATCCTTGTGCACGTAGTCATTATGATCATCCCTATAGACTATCGGTTCTGATGAAGGCCGTAATTGAGTTCTGGAGAACGTCGCCACGGCGGTTTTGCCACGAGGCAGTGATATCGACACGCCTGAGGTGATTGGCGGAGTTCGAGACGGTCCAGTTTCGTTCGATGTTATTGACCGTATCTATTCCGCTGTTCAGGTTCATGTCGGTTCTCAATTCCTCCAGTTTTTCCTGGAGCAACTGGGTTGACTGGGTCGCCTGATGTGACCAGTCGTTTCCATCGAGAGCAATCATGGCCATGTTCAGAAGCAAAAGGAGTGACATACTGAGAATAATCATGGCAACCATAACTTCCAAGATGGTGAATCCGTCTTGATTCTTGCATTTTTTCATATAGACACTTCCTCTTCAAAAGTCATTATGCGGGGATTACCTGAAAACGGTTTGCCAAATTGAAACAATAATTTTTTCAAGGTGTAAAAGGGCCATATAATTTTCTCGCACTTTTCGTAATGTGTAGTGATGCAGGTGATTATGAATGACGGGCGGGGGCAAGATTTTTCGAGTGGGATGATTTCTGCCGGTCTTTCGGATGAATATACGGACAGTAATTATGGGATTTTCCCCATAGATGGTGGTGGGTCTGCCCGGTCTTCGCGGGACCACAATAATGCGCCAAAGCGGTTGATAAAATATCGTTTTGAGTGTATTTATAGTTATGAACGCAGGTGGTATTTCAGCGTTAGGGGAGATGGTTTTCGCATCATTGGGATAGTCTACCTCGTGGTTAGAGAGATTGATAAGGGTTGAAGAACAGGAGGGGATGACAACACATGCAACTTGGAGCTCATATGTCGATTGCGGGCGGGTTGTATCACGCGCCGCATCACGGGAAGGCCGCGACGTGCGACACGGTACAGATATTCACCAAGCAGTCGAATCAGTGGCGGGCCAAGCCGCTGACGGACGAGGACGTCGAGAAGTTTTGGACGGCGCAGAAGGACACCGGGGTTTCGGTGGCGTGCGCACATAACAGCTATTTGATAAACCTGGCCTCTCCGAAAGACGAATTGTATGACCAGTCGCGTTTGTCGATGCGGGAGGAGATTGAACGTTGTGACCGGTTGGGGATTCCGTCCCTGGTGATGCATCCGGGATCGCACGTTGGTTCCGGTGAGGAGACCGGCATGAAGCGGATCGCGAAGGCGATCAATAGTCTTTTTGAGGCTCTTCCCGACAGCAAGACCGTGCTTCTTCTGGAGTCAACCTCGGGTCAGGGCACCAACCTGGGGTATCGTTTCGAGCAATTGGCGGCGATAATCAGGATGGTTGAGGACGGGGCGCGGCTGGGGGTGTGTCTTGACACCTGTCATATTTTTTCGGCGGGTTATCCTCTTGGGGAACGCAAGGATTATTTGGCCACGCTGAAGTCATTCGATGAAATCATCGGGTTGAAGAGGTTGCAGATCATTCACATGAATGATTCCAAAAAGCCGTTCGGTGAGCGCAAGGACCGGCATGAGCAGATCGGCCAGGGTGAGTTGGGACTGGAGGCGTTTCGGAATATCATGAATGACCGGCGGTTAAACCGGGTTCCCAAGATACTTGAGACGCCGAAGGGTGAGGACTTGAAGGAGGACATTGAAAACCTGGCGCTGTTGCGTTCGCTGATACGGGTCAAAAAAGAGACGGATCAGGCCGGCGGTTCGGATTAAAACAGGCAGTATTAACACTTGCAATAAATGACAATCAGGAATACACTACTTCTATGAAACTAGGAATAATCGGATTGCCCCAATCGGGCAAGACCACACTGTTTAACGCCGCCTCGGGTCATCAGGAGCAGGTCGGCGACTATTCCCGCGCGGAGCACCGGGCGGTGATCAAGGTCCCCGACCGTCGTTTGGATGAGTTAACGGCGGTTTTCGGTGAGACGAAGAAAGTCACTCATGCCGAGATCGAATTTCTTGACGCGGTCGGTTTTTCGGGCAAGGCGAGGGCTTCGGGCGGCAATATTGAGCTCACGCCCGATTTGCACCTGATGGATGCTTTCGTGGTGGTGCTGGACGCGTTTTCTCATGACGCCGACCCGGAGCATGATCTTCATGCCATTATCGATGAAATGTTATTCGCCGACCTGGCGATTATCGAGAACAATATCGACAAGATAGCGCGGACCATCCAATTGACGGGTCACCGGGAACGGGCGCGGGAGCTGGAGTTGCTGGAACTTTGCCGGGACACGCTTAACAACGAACAGATGATTGCGGAGCTTGAGCTCAGCGCCGAGGATGAGAAGACGTTGCGCGGCTATGCATTTCTGAGCCAGAAACCGCAGTTGGTGGTATTTAATATTTCCGAGGATAAGTTGCCGCAGTTCTCTCAGTGGTATGACAGTTATGCCAAGTATAAACAGGAAGGGATGCGTGATATCGCGGTTATCTGCGGTAAGATCGAGATGGAGCTGGCGGTGCTGGACGAAGCGGATCGGGCGGCTTTTTTAAAGGAATTGGCTATCGAGCGGCCGGCGGTGGAGAAGGTGGTACAACGGTCTTACGCATTGTTGGGATTGATTTCGTTTTTCACGCTGGGTCGTCCGGAGTGCCGGGCGTGGACTATCCGTCGGGGGAGCCGTGCACCGCAGGCGGCGGGGGCGATTCACTCCGATTTCGAGCGGGGTTTCATCCGGGCGGAGGTGGCCTCGTACGAGGATTACCTGGAGCATAAAACGCTTCCGGCTCTCAAGGCGGCGGCGAAACTTCATGTTGAGGGCAAGGATTACGTGGTGCAGAACGGCGACGTGATCCTGTTCCGTTTTAACGTGTGACACGAGAGGGTCAACCAGGATAGCGAGGGATATATGGTACATGGTGCGGAGAAGAAGAAGAAGGCGTCGAAGAAACCGGTGCGGATGATTCTGCCGTTGTTGCCGGTGCGGGGGGCGGTGGTTTTTCCATCGCTGGTGGTTCCGTTGATGGTCAACGAGCAGAAGCAGGCCCGGTTGATCGACGAGGCCCTGATGCAGGGCAGTACGGTCGGGTTGTTTACGCAGATCGATCAATCGAAGCAGGATCCCGGGCCGAACGATTTTTTCGAATTCGGGACATCGGGGACCATTCTGAAGATGCTGAGGTTTCCTGACAATTCCATCCGTTTTTTGGTTCAGGGTTTGAAGCGTATCAGGATTGTCAAATTCGTTTCAACCAAGCCGTATTTGACCGCCGAGGTCGAGGAAATCGGTGAGCGGACGAGTTCATCGGTAAAGATGGAGGCGGTGCAACGCAATTTTCTGGAGCAGTTGAAACGGGTGGTGGAACTGGCTCCGAATCTTTCCGAGGAGTTGTATGTTTCGGCGATCAACCAGGAAACGCCGGCCAAGCTGGCTGACCTGGCGGCATCGAGTTTGAATATTTCGATGGAGGAGAAGCAGGAGATTCTTGAAGAGGGTGACGTTTACAAGCGCCTGGAGCGGATGTTGACGTTGATTGTCAAGGAGATCGAGGTTCTCGAGATTTCGCGGCAGATTCAGAACCAGGCGCAGTCCGAACTCGGCAAGGTGCAGAGGGAATTGATCTTGCGTGAGCAGTTGAAGGCGATTCGGCGGGAACTTGGCGACAAGGATGACCGGGCCGAGATTGAGGAGTTTGAGAAGCGTATCACAGAGGCGCGCATGCCGGAGCTGGCGGAGTCAGCATCGCGGCGGGAGCTGGAGCGGATGAGCCGGATGAATCCGGCATCGGCGGAGTACACGGTTTCGCGTTCGTATTTGGAATGGCTGGTGACGTTGCCGTGGGCGATATCGACCACTGACATTCTCGATTTGAAAATGGCCAAGAAGATTTTGGATGAAGATCATTACGACCTGGAGAAGGTGAAGGACCGCATATTGGAATATCTGGCGGTGCGCAAACTCAAGAGCGATGTGAAAGGCCCGATCCTTTGTTTTGTGGGTCCGCCGGGGGTAGGCAAGACATCGCTGGGGCGGTCGATTGCGCGGGCGATGGACCGTAAGTTCGAGCGTATCTCGCTTGGGGGGATGCGTGACGAGGCTGAGATTCGGGGACATCGCCGGACCTATATCGGTGCGCTTCCGGGTCGTATCATCCAGAGCATCAAGCGGTGTGAGTCCAACAACCCGATCATCATGCTTGACGAGGTCGACAAAATCGGGGCTGATTTTCGGGGTGATCCCTCCAGCGCCCTGCTGGAAGTGCTTGACCCGGAGCAGAACGATTCATTCTCCGATCATTACCTGGACGTTCCGTTTGACTTGAGCAAGGTCATGTTTATCACGACGGCCAATCTACTCGATCCGATCCCGGCGGTGCTTCGCGACCGGATGGAGATTATTCGAATCCCGGGCTATACCGACCTGGAGAAGCTTCAGATCGCGAAACGTCATTTGATCCCCAAGCAGTTCTCCAATCACGGTATTGCCAAGAAGCATTTGCAGTTGAAAGATTCGGCGATTCTCGCGATTATCAACGGTTATACGCGGGAGTCGGGACTTCGCAATCTCGAACGGGAGATTGCATCGGTATGCCGGAAAGTGGCGCGGCGGGTTGCGGCGGGTTCGCGCACGAAGTACACGGTGAATGGCGAGAATGTTAACAAGTACCTGGGTCCGATCCGGATCACACGTGAGGCTTTGTCCCAGAAGAGTCAGGTCGGGGTTGTCCCGGGGCTGGCCTGGACGGCGGTTGGGGGTGAGATATTATTCATCGAAGCGACCGCCATGTCGGGCAAGGAGGGTTTGACGCTGACGGGTCATCTGGGTGAAATCATGAAGGAGTCGGCGATGGCGGCGCTGTCGTATGTGCGAACCAATTGCGACTTGCTGGGATTTACACCGGAATACTGTGACAAACATCACATTCACGTGCACGTGCCAGCCGGGGCCACTCCGAAGGACGGTCCTTCGGCGGGGATCACCATGGCGACGGCACTGGCATCGCTGTTGTCGGGTCGTCCGGTCAAACCGCGTCTGGCCATGACGGGAGAACTGACGCTTCGCGGGCAGGTTTTGCCGATCGGGGGATTGAAGGAAAAGCTACTGGCGGCGTATCGGGCCGGTATAACGACGGTGATTTTGCCGAAGGACAACAAGAAGGATTTGGTGGAGATTCCCGCCGAGATCAAGAAAGCGGTCAAGTTTGTGTACGTGGACAGTGTCGCCCAGGTGCTCAAGGCGGCTCTTGATGAGGCGCCGACAAAAGGGAAAACAACGAGAAAGAAGAAGATATGAAACTGGTGACCGCCGAACAAATGCGCGCGGTCGATCGTGAGACGATCGACCATCGGGGAATCCCGGGACCGGAGTTGATGGAAAACGCCGGGCGGGGTATTGCGGAACGAATTCGTGATGACATCCTGATCGATCCGGAAGGGAAAAAGCTGGCTATTTTCTGCGGCAAGGGGAATAACGGTGGTGACGGATTCGTGGTGGGACGATACCTGCGGGAGTACGGGGTAGAGGTTGCCGTTTATTTTCCCGATCCGGTTGAGAAGATGTCCGATGATGCCCGGTTGAATTATGAGCGGGCGGTGAAAGCCGGGATAACGTTGCACCCGGTGCATGGTGCGGATGATCTTCCGAATGATATCGACGCCGACTATGTGGTCGATGCGATATTCGGGACCGGGTTTGTTGGGGCACCCCGGGGGCTTCTGGCGGAATGTATTGCCTGCATCAATCGTTTGGGTCTGCCGGTTATCGCGGTGGATTGTCCTTCGGGTTTGAATGTCAACACCGGGCACTGTGAGGGCGTGGTTCCGACGGCGGAGTACACGTACACGCTGGCGCTTCCGAAGATCGGTCAGTACTATTCGCCGGGTCGGGAACGATGCGGGGTGGTGGACGTGGTTCCGATCGGGGTTCCGGACGGGGTGGTGGAGTCATTCGATTTCAAGGTTAACCTGATAACGCCGGAGTTGATCGCGGGATTGTTACCGGAGCGGAAGGCCGACGGTCACAAGGGAGATTTCGGCAAGCTGTTTATCCTGGCCGGATCGACCGGGCTGACGGGGGCGGCGACACTGGCGGCGACGGCCTCGGTGCGGACGGGACTGGGCCTGGTGACGGTCGGTTGCCCGGCAACGCTAAATCCGATCCTGGAGACGAAGCTGACCGAGGCGATGACATTGCCGCTTCCGGACGTCGGCAAGAAGGGCCTGCTGGCACTTCGGGGCCTGGGGGAGATACGCAAGCAGATTGCCGGGCGCGACGCGGCGGTCGTGGGGCCGGGGATCGGCACGCATCATGAGACAAGGGAACTGGTCGGGCGGCTGGTGGGTTCGCTGGAACGTCCGGCAATAATCGATGCCGACGGTTTGAACGCATTTGCCAAAGACCGTACGCCACTGACCGGTGATCACGGGGAACTGGTACTGACGCCGCACCCGGGCGAGTTTTGTCGTCTGATCGATGAAAAGCTTCCGGACGATATCGATGCTCTGTACGATTTGATACGGACGTACGCGGTGAAATACCGGGCGGTGATGGTATACAAGGCATCACCGACGGTGGTTGTGGACGGAGAGGGACAGGTATATCTCAACCCGACCGGCAACAACGGGATGGCGACGGGGGGGACGGGTGACGTGCTTTCGGGGATGATCGGTTCGTTTCTGGCGCAGGGCCTGAACGCTCGTGACGCGGCGTTGACCGCGGTGTACCTGCATGGTCTGGCGGGCGATCTGGCATCGGCGGAAATCGGTCCGCGTTCGATTATTGCAGGTGACGTGATCGATTATATTTCCGAAGCGTTCTGGCTGATCGAGTCGCACGACGCCGGGTAATTTCGACAATTCGTACAATACATCACGAAAACAATTTGTCTTTTTTATCGTCTCTACGATTATAACAATTTCTGGCAGAGATATGTCAAGGAGTCGACGATGAACATTCTACTGATCGGGGGGACGCGTTTTCTGGGGCGGCACATTGTTGATATCGCACTGGGCCGGGGGCATAAGATAACCCTGTTTCATCGGGGAGAGACCAACCGGGGGTTGTTCGGTGCGGCCGAGGAACTGCTGGGGGATCGGGATGGTGATCTGGAGGTGTTGAGAAATCGCAGTTGGGACGCGGTGATCGACACCTGCGGGTATTTTCCGCGGGTGGTGAATAAAACGGCGGAGTTGCTCAAGGATGCGGTCGACGCTTATGTTTTTATATCCAGTATCAGCGTTTATCGCGACGCGCATATTATCGGTCTGGATGAAACGGCGGCGGTTCGAACGATTGAAGACGAGAGCATCGAGGAGATTACGGAGGAATCGTACGGCGCCCTGAAGGCACTCTGTGAGCAGGTGGTGGAGAGAAATTATCCGGGGAGGGCACTGATCGTCCGTCCGGGGCTGATTGTGGGGCCGCATGATCCGTCGGATCGTTTCACGTACTGGGTGCGACGCATGGCGCAGGGGGGCGAGGTGCTGGCACCGGAACCGATGGCTTTGCGGACGCAGTTGATTGATGCCCGTGATTTGGGGACGTGGATTCTCGACCGGGTGGAAGAGAAGCATTGTGGGTTGTACCATGCGACCGGTCCGCGGCACAACCTGACGATGCAGATGTTGCTGGATGAATTGCACGAGGTATTCGATCATAAGGCGAAACTTACCTGGATGACGGAGAAATTTCTACTGGATCAGAAGGTGGCCCCGTGGACGGAGTTGCCGATGTGGCTGACAGAAGAGCAGGGGATGATGGCGGTGGACGTGGCGAAGGTGTTTTCCTCCGGGCTGGTCTGCCGGCCGATTGCCGAGATTGCCCGCGACGTGCTGGCGTGGGACAAAACGCGTCCGGAGGGAATTGCGTATTTTGCGGGGATGAAGCCGGAGCGGGAGGCGGAATTGCTGGCGGCCTGGCGGAGTTGATCAGGCGGGGTTCAGGTATTTTTTGAGCCAGTCACGGCGGAGGCGGTCGATTTCTCTGTATGATCCGTCTTTGAGGGCAACATGGGTGCCGCCTTTGATAATCTCGAAGCGATGGGGAATATCGTGCTCACGCAGTTTTTGGGCGAGTACTTGTGATTGTTCCAATGGGACGACGGTATCGCGGTCGCCGTGCATGATTAAAAGCGGGCAGTTTTTGGGGAATCGTTCGGCGAAGTGCACCGCCGAGTTGGATTGTATTTTTTCCTGCCGTTCGGTTGCACTCATGCGGTCGAATTGTATATCCAGTAATTTTTGAAAGTCGGGGCGGGTTGCGGCGAGGCGGTCCAGGTCGGTGATGCCGGCGTGGACGATGGCGCATTTGAATCCGTCATGAGCGACCAGGGCACGATAGGTGGTCATGCCGCCCCGGCTGGCGCCCTCGATGGCGATGCGGTCGGGATCGGCCTGGGGGATGTTTTTGGCCACCTCGATCATGTTAAGGGCGTCGGTCAGATCGGCGCCGCCCCAGTCCTCGATGCCCTCGCCGCCCCTGTTGCCGCGATAATGCGTGGCCAGGACGACATATCCCCAGACAGCGGTGGAAGCCAGGACGAGATGGGCGGACAGGTCGGTGAGGGCGCCTTTGTCGCCCAGGCCGCCGCGATTCCAGATCAGGATGGGATAGACGCCATCGGCAGAGGGCCGCGCGATACATCCGCGGACGGTCAGTTCATCGGAGAGGTAGCTGATGCGCTCGACGACGGTTTGTTGAATCAATTGTGTGCCGTAAGCCTGTTCGACAAAACGGGCGGCGCTTTTTTTCAGCGTGATGGGTTCACGACTTCGGATAATGCCATCGGTATTCGGCATGACGAACTCACCTCTCAACCTAAAACGTCATGATCAGTTTTAATCCGGCGCGGTATTGCAGGGAGGTGAAATCGTGCGGGATTTTTGTCAGGACCAGGCCGGTATCATCGAAATCCTCGGTGGCGTCATCATTGCCGTACCAGGTCTGGGTTTGTTCGCCTTCGACGTGCATATACGCCAGCGCGGCATCCAGACCGAGGTAGACTTGCTGTCCGCCGGTTTCCGTTGACAGCGGAAATCGTCCGGTGAATTCGGAGGTTATGCCGTAGCCGGTACCGTCGGCAGTGGCGTCTTTGTTGCGCAGGAGGTGATTGTCGTAGTCCGATGCGAAGACGGGGCCGGCGGACACGACAAAACGGCCTTTGGAGCGGGATTGCGTGCCATAGATGAGTTCCGCACCGAAGGTTGGCATGGTGTAGGTGACTACGTAATCAAGCGCGTCGGCGGTGCTTGAGACATATTGGCGAACGCCCAGGCTGTCATTCTTCCAGCCTTTGTAGCCGATGATGTCATAGTCGAGACGTTGATAGATCAGTCCGAGCACCAGGCCGAGATCGGTGTTGCGTCCATGATGGAAGTACCTGGTGGCGGTGAGGTCAACCATGATGGCGCTCAGTTCGGCATTTGATTCGGTGTGGCTGAATTGTTCGAGACGGGTTTGGGTGGTGCCATCCCAATCATCATCGATCATCTCGCTCCAGGGATCGTTGACGTTGGTATGCACGGCGGCCGAGAGCGCCCAGTCGCGTTCTCCCCCGCTGAAGTAGGACAGGTCGAGTTGACCGCCGATCAGCAACATATCAAGGGGGAATTTCAATTCGCTTTTGATACGGGCGATGACGAAGTTTTCTTCCTGGTATTTGAGATCCATGACGTATTTGGTATAGCCCAGATGGACGCCAACGGACGGTGCCAGTGAAAACTGCAGTTTATCCTGCGGTACCAATTGTCCCTCATTTTGCGCCGAGGCGTGGGATACGATCACGATCAATACCATGCCGAGCAGGCTTATCAGGGTTTTCATGCGCGATCCTTATTCGGGTTGTTTACAGGTATAACGTTCACCATCACCGTTTTGTTGATTCCATGCTACTCCCGTGGTTTTCGGTTTTGCGCGGTGTTGTCCATGATGCTGATGATGTCGAGCAGGTTTGGCAGGTGATAATCCGCCGCGATGGTGAATTTTCTTTCGCGATTTATCAGGGCCGATTTGACGCCGAGTTTTTCCGCGGTGCGGATATCGACAATGGTGTCTCCCACAAAGAGAATTTCCGAGAAGGGTTCGCGGCAGTGTTTGCGGACTTCGGCGACGGTGGCATCCGATGGTTTGTAAGCGCGGACGTCGCTTGAGATGACGGTGGCATCGAAAAACGTCATGACACCGTACGACGACAACTGCGCGGTAAGGACGTCGGCGTCGGCATCGCTGACAAGGACCATTTTAACGTTTCGCTCTTTGAGTTGGGTGAGGACGGGGATGGTGTCATCGTAGAGAACGCCCCGTTCCAGATAATTCATGCGGTAGTGTTCGGGGACATCGGCGGAAATATCTTCCAGACCGAGTTGCTGTGATGCTTCTTTGACGCACAGAGTCAGCATCTCCTTGATGGTGTAAAAGCGAATGGGGTGATCATCAAGGTATAGCGAGAGGAATTTTTTTCTCATCAGGTCGAAGACGTCGGTTTCGTTTTCGGGGTCGAGAATGTCGGCGAGCAGTTCCAGGGCGGTTTTCCCGGTAACGATGGTTCCTCCGGCGTCAAAAAGAACGGTGTGTATCATGGCGGTTCGGCTATGTTTCCAGGGTTTTGAGCAGTTCGGTGACGCGTTGCCTGATGTCATCGCGCACCCGGGCATATGTCTGTTGTCGTATTTCCGGCGGAGCCGGGGCGGCATCGGGATTTTGCACGTCCCAGTGAATATGCCTGACACCGTTGGGGATGGGGGGGCAGTTTCCCCGGGCGTTGTTGCACAGGGTGACGATACAATCGGCCCAGTTCAACAATGATTTCGAAAGCAGGGTGCAATCATTATCGGCGATGTCGATCCCTACCTCTTTCATGGAGGCAACGGCGGCGGGATGGATGCCGATGGGATGAATTCCGGCGGATTTAATTTCATGCTGTCCGTTTGACAGTTGGCGAGCAAATCCCTCGGCCATCTGGCTTCGGATGGAGTTGCCGGAACATACGAAGAGGAGTTTGGTCATGGCTTACAGGTTCCGTCCGCAACATTTCTTATATTTTTTCCCGCTTCCGCAGGGACAGGGGTCGTTACGTCCGACTTTCTGGCCCTGTCGCTTGACGGGCTTTGCTTTTCCGCGCTGGGATGCGGCGGCCATCGGATTGGCCTCCTCGGTCTGGGTGGCCGAACCAATGCCCATGCCGACGGTGTCCTGGTGGGAGGCGACCAGATTCTGTTCGGTGGTTTCGCGGCGGCGCTCATCGCGTGATTTCTCCGGTATGTTTACCTGCAGTTTGAAGACCATGCCGACGATATCGCGGTCGACGGTTTCAATCATATCGCTGAAAACGCGATATGCCTCGCGCTTGTATTCGACGAGGGGATCGCGCTGGCCATAGGCGCGCAGGCCGATGCCAGTTTTCAACTGATCCATTTCGTACATATGATCGCGCCAGTGTCGATCAATGGTCATGAGGACGGCATAACGTTCCAGCCGTCGCATGATATCTTCGCCGTACAGTTTTTCCTTGTTATTATAAAAGGTCAGGACGGCTTTCTTCAGTTGTTTGAATAATTTTTCCTGCGTTAATTCGGTGATGTCATCCTGTTTGATGTCAAGGTTGAGCAGGAAGGTGTGGCGCATTTCGGCCTTGAAAGTATTCCAGTCCCAGTTTTCCGGGTATTCTTTGATGGGACAATGCTTATCGATCAGGGCCTGCAGGACCTCGTCGACCAGTTCCATGACTTCTTCCTGAATTGAATCGCGCTCCAGGGCGGCGAGCCGTCGGTCATAGATGACCTCGCGCTGGGAATTCATGACATCGTCATATTCGAGGGTGTGTTTACGGATGGAGAAGTTTTGCAGTTCGACGCGTTTCTGAGCACGTTCGATGGCCTTGGTGACCATGCCGTGCTGGATGACTTCGCCCTCCTCGACTCCCATCCGGTCCATAATTTTGGCGATGCGGTCCGATCCGAAGAGGCGCATCAGGTCGTCTTCGAGTGAGAGGTAGAAGCGCGACGAGCCGGGGTCGCCCTGTCGTCCGGAACGGCCTCGCAACTGGCGGTCGATACGCCGTGATTCATGGCGTTCGGTTCCGATAATGTGCAGTCCGCCTTTATCCACGACGGTATCTCCGAGTTTGATATCGGTTCCTCGCCCGGCCATGTTGGTGGCGATGGTGACAGCGCCGGATTGCCCGGCGAGCGAGACGATTTCGGCCTCACGCTGATGGTGTTTGGCATTAAGAACGTTATGGGGGACGCCGGATCGTTTGAGCATGCGGGCAAGGGTTTCCGAAACATCGACCGACACGGTTCCGACCAGGACGGGTTGGCCATTGTTGTTGCAGTCGACAATATCATCGATGATGGCATTGTATTTTTCACGACGGGTGCGATAGACGACGTCGTCATGATCATCACGGTTGACGGACTGGTTGGTGGGGATGCAGACCACGTCGAGTTTGTAGATATCCCAGAATTCCTGGGCCTCGGTTTCGGCGGTGCCGGTCATTCCGGCCAGTTTGTCATACATGCGGAAGAAGTTCTGGAGGGTGATGGTGGCGAGGGTTTGCGATTCACCCTCGATTTTGACCCGTTCCTTGGCCTCGATGGCCTGATGGAGTCCGTCGGAGTATCTTCGTCCCGGCATCAGCCGCCCGGTGAACTCATCGACGATCATGATTTTTCCGTCCTGGACGACATATTCGACGTCTTTTTCAAACAGGGTATATGCTTTTAGGAGCTGGCTGATGGAGTGCACTTTTTCGGATCGCTCGGAGTGCATGCGATAGAGTTCATCGACCTGTTTGGTTTTTTCGTCGGTGGGGATGGATTCATCGCCCTCAATTTGTGAGAGGGCTTCGGTAATGTCCGGGATTTCGAACAGCTCCTGTTCGGCTTTGGAGAACTGGGCGCGGCCGTGGTCGGTCAGGTTGATGGAGTTTTCCCGTTCGTCGATTACATAGAACAGGGTTTCATCGATGGTGTGGAGTTTTTTATCGCGGAGGTAGTTGGACTCGACGGTTCCGATCAGGCTCCTGATACCCTGTTCCTTGGCGAGCTTGAGGAATTTTTTATTTTTCGGTCCGCCGCGACTGACAGCCAGAAGCAGTTCCCCGGCTTCGAACTCGCTTCCCTCACGGTCGCTCTGGAGGAGTCGTTCGGCGGCGGTTATTTTTTCGTTAATGAGGTTGGTTTGTTTTCGCACCAGGGTATGGACGGTCGGTTGCATTTCCTCGTATCGCTTGTGGATCATGCTTTCCACGGGTCCGGAAATAATCAGCGGGGTGCGGGCCTCATCAACCAGCACCGAGTCGACTTCGTCGATGATGGCGTAGTTGTATCCTCGTTGGACGCGTTCTTCGGCGGTCTGGGCCATGTTGTCGCGGAGGTAGTCAAACCCGAATTCGTTATTGGTTCCGAAGGTGATATCTTTATTGTACTCCACCCGGCGTTCGGTACTGTCCATTTCATTCTGGATCACGCCAACGGTGAGTCCGAGGAATTCATAGATACGCCCCATCCACTCGGAGTCACGCCGGGCGAGATAGTCGTTGACGGTGACCATGTGGACGCCCTGTCCGGTCAGGGCATTGAGATACACGGGCATGGTTGCGACGAGGGTTTTTCCCTCACCGGTTGCCATCTCGGCGATTTTTCCCTGGTGAAGGACGACGGCGCCGAGCAACTGGACGTCGTAGGGAACCATGTTCCATTCGGTATCGATGCCGACGACGTCCCATGAGGTTCCGACCAGTCGGCGGCAGGTTTCTTTGACGACGGCAAATGCTTCGGGCAGGATGTCGTCGACGGTTTCCTCGTCGTTGAGGCGTTTTTTGAATTCGTCGGTTTTGTCCTGCAGTTGCTGGTCGGTCAGCTCCGCGAGTTTTTCGAATTCCTCATTTATTTGGGTAACGATGGGTTTGAGTTTTTTGATATCCCGATCGTGTTTGGTTCCGAAGATTTTAGTAATAATATTGGCCATAACAGATCCTTTTCTCAGATAATTTTACAATATACATGTACTTTTGACCGACGGCAACCGCATATTGAAAGGGGTATTGGAATAAATTTTGTTGCCTTTCGCGGGCGTGGAGTTTATTTTTCAACAACTTCTTGTAAACAAACGTTTTTGCAGGAGTATGATTCAGCCGGACGATTAAAATACGGCATATCAAGAGCCGATATAATACTCATCATACCAACATTATAACAGGTTATATTATCTTCAGGGGAGGTTTGAGACATTGCTGAAGCAACGGAAACGGCCGCGCAAGAAAGGCGGCGGAATGCGGGAGCGGTTGCAGGACCGCCATAATCAGAATATGCCGGGCATTGAGGAACGCCCACGGGGCAGACGCCCGCAGAAGGAAAAAAAGACGGATTGGCGGGATTACCTTATTGAGGAGGAAGGCCTGATGGATGAATCTTAGCGGTATTGTTATCCGCGGTCATGGCAAGCATTTTGTAGTGCGTTCGGGCGGCAGGGATATTTCATGTGAAATCAGGGGCAAGGTTAAGCATGCCACGACGGGGACGACGCCGGTTGCGGTCGGTGACGACGTTGTTATTTCACTTGGCAGTTCATCCACCGGCATGATCGAGGAGGTGGGCGAGCGTCAATCCATGTTGTTTCGTCCGGCCAAGGGTTCGGACCGGCGTCGCCAGGTTATTGCGGCCAATCTCAATCAACTGGCGGTGGTGGCATCGGTCAAAAGCCCGGAATTGAAGCCGGGTTTTATTGATCGATTTCTGATTGCGGCGCAGATCGGGGGACTGACTCCGCTGATCGTCATAAACAAAATCGATCTTGGCGAGCCGGAGATTCTCTCGGAATTGAAGTCCGGATATACCGCTCTGGGGATTCCGATTTTTTTCATATCGGCCATATCGGGAAAGGGGATGGAGGAATTCGAGGCTGCGCTGAGCGATCACAAGACCATTTTCGCAGGTCATTCCGGGGTTGGGAAATCAACGATTTTGAATTGTCTTCTTCCGGGGCAAAATCTTCGGGTTGGCGAAATTTCCGATTACAGCAACAAGGGGGTGCACACGACATCGCGGGTGCAATTATTCGAACTTCCTCAAGGGGGTTTTGTGGTGGACACGCCGGGACTGAAGGTTCTTGGTTTGTGGGAGGTTGCGAAGGAGGAACTGGGCGATTATTATCCTGAGTTTTCGGATTATGCGGATCAATGCCGATTTACGGGTTGCTCACATCTTCATGAGCCTGATTGTGCGGTCAAAGATGCGGTTTTGCGGGGCAAAATCTCTCGATTTCGATACAACAGTTACGCCACGATTTATAAATCCCTTTAAATAAAAACGTCATTGCATTTGTATAAAACTTTCCGCGTTATTAATTGTTCTAAGAAATTGTCGAATTATTGAACAGTAGATATAAGGCAGGCTATATATATGGCAACAAATAACATCGAATTACGCGTCGGGCTGGTGATCATTTTCGGTCTGGCTATTTTTGTCGGAGCGATTATCTGGATCCAGGGGTATCGGTTCGGGAAACACAATTACCCGGTAACGGCGGTATTCGATGAAGTTGGCAACCTGTCGAAGGGTGACCCGGTGAATGTTTCGGGTATTCGCAAGGGGAAGGTGAAGGATTTGAGCCTGGTCGATGAGGGGGTAATCGTAACGTTCATCCTCAGTTCCGACGTCCAGCTCAAGCACGACGCCACCGCGACGATCAAGAATATCGGTTTGATGGGAGAGCGTTTTTTGGCGGTGACGCAGGGGAAGTCATCGGATCCGTATGATTTGTCGGTTCCGATGATTGGCCGGTATGATATCGGAATTCCGGAAGTAATGGGGCGGATGGGAGAGATGATCACCGAGTTACGCAACCTGGTTCATTCATTGAAGGGGTCGATTGCATCGGAGGAAAATCTTGACAAGTTCACCGCCACCATCGCGAATTTTGAGAACCTGTCGCACTCGCTTTCGGATTACATGGAGCGCAATCGTTCCAGCCTGGACGAGACGGCCCAGAATTTTCTAAAGGCATCCTCCGAATTGAAGAAAATCGCAAGTGATAATGCGGTTCGGATCGATACGGTCATGGGGCATGTCGATGGCGCCACCCGGCGGCTTGACACGATTATTACCAACCTGGAGTACGTGGCAGTATCGGCCCGCGATTTCGCTCAGAATCTCAATGAGGGTGACGGGACGATGCAATTACTGGTCGATGACCGTCGTCTGTATGATGATTTGAGGAAGACTGCTGACAACATTGACGATCTGATAAATGATATTCGGGCGAATCCCCGCAAATATATCAACTTTACCGTGGAGTTGTTTTAATGAGCAAATTCAAGCTGGCAATCGGCTTACACAATCACCAACCGGTCGGCAATTTCGATTCGGTATTCGAGGACGCGCACAATGCCGCCTATTCGCCCTTTTTATCGCTGTTGAAGCAACATCAAAAGGTCCGTCTGTCATTACACCAGTCGGGCATTCTCTGGGACTGGCAGGAGCGGCACCATTCCGATTATCTTGAGTTGGTGCGTCAGATGGTGAACACGGGGCAGATTGAGTTGCTGACGGGCGGATTCTATGAACCGATTTTACCGTCGATACCGGATACCGACAAGCTCGGCCAGATCCGTCTGCTTAACGATTATCTTGAAAAGCGGTTCGGGGTGATTCCCTCGGGGCTCTGGCTGACGGAACGGGTCTGGGAGCCGCATCTGCCGAAGGTTCTCAACCAGGCCGGGGTGGAATATTTGCCGATTGACGACACGCACTTTTTGTATGCGGGTTTTGAGCAGGATGATTTGCGCGGTGTTTTTGTCACCGAGGAAGAGGGCGAGACGGTCAAGTTGCTTCCGATTCAGAAAAAGCTGAGATATTTGATTCCGTTCGCACCGGTCGAAAAAGTTATCGCGGAACTTCGCCGCCAGGCGGAGCAGTGCCCGGATGGGCTGGCGGTGTATGCCGACGATGGGGAGAAATTCGGGGTATGGCCGAAGACTCATCAGCATTGTTATCTCGACGGCTGGCTGGATGATTTTTTCAGCGCACTCGAGGCGAGCAGTGACTGGCTCGAGGTGATCCCGCTGGGTGAGGCGGCGCAGACGAAGTCGATGGGACAGGCTTATCTTCCGACGGCCTCGTACGCCGAGATGCTCCACTGGTCGTTGCCGGCCAAGGCTTATGTTGAGTATGAAGAACTTGAAAAGTGGATGAAAGACAATCACAAGCTGGAGCGGTACGGACGGTTTATGCGGGGTGGACACTGGCGCGGTTTCCTGGCGAAGTATGATGAATCGAATTTGATGCACAAGCGGATGCTGATGGTTTCGAAGGAATTGAGCCGGTACCGTGCGGCGTATCCGATGCGGGAGAATATCGTGGAGGATGTGCGGCAGTATCTTTATGCCGCGCAGTGCAACTGCCCGTACTGGCATGGGGTATTCGGGGGATTGTATCTGCCGCATTTGCGTCAGGCCATCTATGAAAATATAATCAAGGCCGAAAAGTTATTGAGGGGAAAGACCCGTGAGGTTTCGGCCACGGTCTGCGACTATGACAGCGACGGTAAGGATGAGATCGTGGTTCGTTCGAGTTCCTATGCGGCCATGTTCAAGCCATCGGCGGGGGGAATGCTGGTTGAGCTGGACAGTTATGCCGCCGAGTTCAACCTGACCGACACGCTTCGCCGCCGCCGGGAGGGTTATCATGGTAAGCTGGCCGGGGCGCAACGTCCCGATGCGGAGCCGGACACGAGTGACACGTCCTCCATCCACGACGTGGTCTGGACCAAGGAGGCTGGGCTGGACAAACTGCTGACCGACGACTGGCATTTGAAGCGCTGTTTTATCGATCATTTTCTCGGTGCGGATGCCAGCCTTGAAGATTACACGCTGGGGCAAATCAGCGATGAGGGTGATTTTGTTCTTAACGCCTATGAATTTGAATGTCTCGGCAGTGACGCGACCATCGTGTTGAAGCGGCGGGGCAATCTGTATCGTTATGACGGTCCGCGAAAGGTGTTGCTTGAGAAGCGGTTCGAATTCAATCCCGGGTCGCCGACGATATCGGTCAGGTATCGTCTGACCGCGACAGATGCGGATATCTCCAATGTTCGTCTGGGTATCGAGAACAATTTCAATTTTCAGGCGGGTCATGCCGACGATCGTTATATCATGATTAACGGCGAGCGTCCAAAGGAAAGCTATCTTGACTCGGTCAACAGCCGCACCGATTGCGGTGCGGTGGTTCTCCGCGATGACTGGCGGCAACTTGCGGTAGGTCTCAGTTTTGATCGCGAGGCTGAAATCTGGCAGGTTCCGATCAACACGATTTCACTTTCGGAAGGCGGTTTCGAGAAGGTTTACCAGGGGACGACGCTGGCCTCGATATTTACGGTCGATCTGAAGCGCGACGAGCCGTTCGAGATTAATATCCTTTTGTATGCCGGGAATCCGGATAAGATGCCGAAACAGTTTTTTCGGTCCGGTTCACAGATCGCGGCCATAAGATAACGCCGGTTATCCGGCGGGTATGTACAGGGGCGGTTCTTAGTGGCCGCCCTTTTTCATTTCTATTGAAGTAATCCGTCTATTTTGATTCGCCTGGCGAGGGCATCTGCAATGATCCGATGTCCTTTCGGGGTCGGATGGCAATGATCGATGAAAAGCAGTTCTCCG